>Ga0116144_10000953_pt1 | contig 37132 bp, 32 predicted proteins | sample AD_UKC035_MetaG_FD_89746 | JGI IMG/M metagenome (GOLD analysis project Ga0116144, IMG submission 89746) | Active sludge microbial communities of municipal wastewater-treating anaerobic digesters from USA - AD_UKC035_MetaG | ecosystem: Engineered > Bioreactor > Anaerobic > Digestate | place: USA...
CTTAACTCCGGCCCTTTTTCCTCCAGCTCCGCAAGAATTTCCTTAAGCTGCAGCATATCAACTGTCGTGTTGGTACAGTATCCGTTTGGCCTCTGGTTTATTACGCCCATAACCGGTGTCCTGCCTACATCTGCCATACCGCTCAATAACTCTCTTTCACATGCAACAGCAAGTATGAAATCAGGCTTGAATTCCTTTGCGGTATTTCTGGCCGCTGTCCCGCCCTTTACAACTATGGCCCTGACAGCACACTTTTCAACCAGGTCTGCAGCTTCTCCAATCCTGCATCCGCCGCACCTGCGGCAATTTCTCATGTCATCGGTTATCTTGCAGCTGCAATCCTTGTCCTGCATGCAGCCGGGGAGAAGCATAAGTATTTTGGATGGGCGGTTCTTTTGAAGATTATGCCTTACCGCAATATTATTAATGTTAATATATAACCTTCTGATATCATCCTTGTCTCCGCTGAATAATCCTGTCAAATAAATATATAACGGCAGCAGAATACCGATTCCCGCTTCCAGTACATATATGCTGAAACCCTTCGCCTTGCCTGTTCTGTATGCTCTTGACAATTCCAGGGATACCCCCCATATTAACAGCAAAGACACCGATACGCCGGCAATCATATAGACGATTATCCTTCGGTTCGAAGCGGGATATATCTTTAATACATATAAAAAGGATATTAATGCTGTAATTAATAAAATACTCGTTATAATTGCTGATATTTGCATCAGTTTTTTTATTTCCTTTTCCAAACTGCTTCCTCCATAGCGTGATATATTAGAAGAATGATGCGACGGGGACGCGGGGACACGGGGACACGGGGACGTTTCGCGTGTCCCACTGGAAGTGGGACAGGGGAAACGTCCCCGTGTCCCCATGTCCCCGTCGCATTATTCATATTATACGGATTATTAGGTTTATATATTCAGACTTGGATTAATCAGACTGCCTTGGGTCATACTAATAAATAGAGCATTGTTTGCAGAAAACCGGAGGAAGATATTTAAATGGCACTGGCATGTTTTTACGGCGCTATAGCAGCTGCATGGATCATATTTCTAATATGCGCTCTGAAGAAGTCAATATCCTTCAAGCATATAATGGTTGCTATTGCCGGCATGGGATTTTCCCTGCTTTATGAAACAGCATTGGGGGAATATGCCGGGCTATACCACTATATCAACCAATCAGACTCACTCTTATATATTATAATATCAGGTGTATTTCTTTATCCGGTGATTGAAATGCTATATGCATTATTCCTGCCCGAAAGGATTAAACCTGCCATCGTGTACACCGTCATATGTATAATGCTTTTACTGGTTTTTGAAATTCTAAGCCTGTATACAAGAACAATAGTGTTTACGGGCTGGAGGATTGTTCCTTGGTCCATAGCAACATATATCTTAACTTTTGTCTGGGTGAACCTATTGTTCAGATATCTGAAAAAAAAAGGCCTGTGATCAGGCCCGATTCCTTCATTGATTATTTCTCCCATGCTTTTTCATCAATTTGAACCGTGCATAGATATTATTCTTGTCAGCTCTAATTCTATTCCGTTACCGCTCCTTCCGAATACCTGTTTCCGGCATTCCAAAGAAGATATTCTCCAATGCCATTCTCCTCAAGAGCTCTTATTTGTTCCTTTACCTGCTTGTCCGAATACTTGATATGCCCAGGTACCCAAGGTGCAGAAAAATCCTGTATCCATGGCCTTATGGCCCCGGGTGTCTCTATATTCTTGTTCCGGGCTGCAGAATCCTTGGCGGAATTGAAAACAGTTTCGTATGGATATGCATCAGGTACCGGAAGTCCATAAGTGCCGTTGGCATAATGGCTTGGATACATCATCGGACAAATATAGTCAACTGCGTTGCTGACCGCTTCCCAGTACTGTCCCAGCGACATGTCATCCGCTACCGAGCCTACAAGGCCATATACATCGGCCGATATATATACATTCAAAGGTGCCAGCTGCTCCCTTGCATATTTCAGGTAATCCTGTATAGCCTGCGGTTTTGATTCCCCTTCGTTATTCCTGTAGTCCAGGGATTTGTCCAATTTCCCTCCGTCCGATGCAGGGAATCTTACATAGTCAAATTGTATTTCATTAAAGCCTGTTTCCGCTGCTTCCTTTGACACTTCCAGGTTATATTCCCACAGAACCTTGTCGTAGGCAGATGCCCAAATCAAACCGTCGCTGTTTGTAAAAGGCTTTCCGCTGTCCCTGTATATAATGGCCCTGTCAGGATGTTGTTTGGTATAAGTAGGATCCTTAAAGGATACTATCCTGGCAACTGTATATATATTATTTTCCTTAAGCTTTTTCATAAGTGCCCCAATGTCCTTGACAGTAGCATACTTATTGGCTTCAGGACTGTACTTTTCCGCAGCCTTGGTGGGAAAAAGCATATGTCCTTTGTCGTCCTTGACATCTATAACAAATGTATTTATCTTTGTCCTTTTTGTCATTTCAATAAGCTTGTCCAGCCTGTCATTCGAAGCAGAATATTTGGTGAGGTATATTCCCCTTGCTTGTACTCTGGGATTCCCCGGATATTCATAGGTCTTATTTTGAGGTGAAAAATCAAGCTTCCTCAGATTTTCATCCAGAAGCTCGGTCCTGTCCCTGACTGTATACTCGGCAGCTATCCAACCTTCATTACTTCCTGTTATACCGTCATAGCTTATCCTGTACCAGGCCTTCCCCGAATCATCCATTTTTTCTTCAACTATATCTACAGCAGTGCCTTTGATAAGATCATCCAATGCCTTTGCATCAGTTCCCGCCGACTCTCTTACCTTGAGTTTACTGGCACTTATGTATACCACTCCAAGCTTTTCATCTTGATCTGATTCTATAGGATCCGGAGCCTCGTATACCTCGGTAACAGTTGTCTCTTGGGGTTGTTCAGCGTCGGCAGGTATGGGATTTGTGGTTATTGCCGGTGCAGCCTGATTGTATGAGCAGCCGACAGCAAGCATTAATACGAATAATAGTGCAATAATTACGGCAAAAAACTTCTTCTCTTTCATAGGCACCTCACAATTTAAAATATATTGCTTCATAAACTAATTATAGCATGAAATATGACGTTTTCTGCCATGATATTGTTGCAATTTGTCATGTAAATAAATACATTTTGCTAAAAATCTTCAAAAAAAAAGACTTCATCTGAAGCCTTTATACTTCTTTCATAATTTTTACTTGGTGTTTTCCTACTTCCAACAGGAACCTGTCTTTAAGCTCCTCGCCGTTTTCTACAAATGATACCGGGATTTTCTTAGCCCTGTTGAAATTCACATCCAGATCCAGGCACTCCTCCTTTAAAGACATCTTAATAACTTCATCAAAAGGAAGCTTGGGTTTTATACCCTTTACAGTATAACCTCCCCGGTATCTCTGTTTAACAAAAGCATAAATCAGATATTTTCCATCACCAACACAGTTCACTGCGCATAAGGCCACATCCTCAAACTTAACCGTCACCCTGGTAAAGGGCCTTACTACAACTATCTTCTTTTCATCCATTGTTATTTTCAATATCAGGCCGCTATATGCAGTGGGGATAAACAGCAGAAGCAATCCGATAAAAAAGTAAGCCCAGAAGCCGTGAGGGACTAAAACGTATATACATGTTATTAATGCTATTAATGCAGCTGTCACTATTAAAGAACCTCTTATCGCTTCCCAGCGCCCCTTATACTCAGTCACATTCTTTCCTCCTTAGCTATTTGCCGAATCCTTGGATTTCATAAGATATTCTACTTTATTATAATTAATCTCTTCTGTTAAAGCAATACCCCGGCAAAATCCACGTGCCTTGCTTCCTGCTTAGAAGTAAAGTTTTATGATTATTATCATCCCTTTGTGTGATTTATATCACATCCATAAACAGATTCTTTTAGTAAAATCCAATTAAGTCAAAAAATATATTATCAGGAGGAAACAATATGTTCTGTAATCAATGTGAACAAACCCCCCACGGCGGATGCACAAAAGTGGGAGTATGCGGAAAGAATGAGGATATAGCAGCACTTCAGGATACAATGATATTTGGCTTAAAAGGTATAGCTGCCTATGCTACCCATGCAAGGGAAATGGGTTACATCGACCCTGAGGTTGACGGCATAACTCACGAAGCTCTTTATATGAGTCTGACAAATTCAAACTTCAATCTGAAAGAGCACATTGACATGGTTCTCAAGGTAGGTTCTGCCGCAGTTAAGGTTATGGAGCTTCTGGACAAGGCTCATACGGCAAGATTAGGTGTACCGGTTCCTGTTACAGTATCACAGGACAAAATCCAAGGCCGCTGTATACTTGTTACAGGCCACAATCTTTATGCGTTAGAGGAGCTTCTCAAGCAGACAGAAGGCAAAGGTATCAATATTTATACTCATTCCGAAATGCTTCCTGCCCATGGATATCCCGAACTTAAGAAATACAGCCATCTGAAAGGCAATGCAGGTAAAGCCTGGTATGATCAAAGAAAGCTTTTTGAGGAATTCCCGGGTGCCATACTGGGAACTACCAACTGTCTCATGCCAATCAGAGGAACATATTCAGACAAATTCTTCTCCTACGGAACAGCAGGGCTGGAAGGAGTACAGAAAATTATTAATGATGATTTCTCTCCCATTATAGAAAAAGCACTTTCACTGCCGGAAGTTGATATTGAATCAGATAAGACCCTTATTACAGGTTTCCATCATCAAACTGTCCTCTCAATAGCACCCGAAATAATCGATGCGGTAAAAACCGGTAAAATAAGAAGGTTCTTTGTCATTGCAGGCTGTGATGCTCCGACCAAAGGCAGGGACTACTACAGAGAGTTTGCTCTTTCACTGCCGTCAGATTGTGTGCTGCTGACCACTTCCTGCGGAAAATTCAGGTTCAATGACCACGACTTCGGAACAGTCCCGGGCACAAACATACCGAGGTATATAGACCTGGGGCAATGCAACAACTCAGGCTCCGCAGCAAAAATTGCCATTGCTCTTGCAGAAGCCTTCAACTGCTCCGTTAATGACCTTCCTCTGAGTATTGTACTCTCATGGTTTGAGCAGAAGGCCGTAGCGGTACTCCTGGGGCTTCTCCACCTGGGTGTGAAAAATATCCACATAGGGCCAAAAGCTCCCGAATGGTTCACCTCAAATGTAGCGGAAGTATTGCAGAAGAACTTCAACCTGCAGCTTATAAGCGGTGATGCAAAAGCAGATTTAGAGAAAATGCTGGGATAAGAAAGAGCTGCCTTTACTTGGCAGCTTTTTTTTCACCCTTTTTCTTCACTACTTTCAGTCTGAAGAAGTCTTCCCTTTCACGTTCCTCCAGTACTTCCAGTATCTTGCCCACTATTTCCTCATATTTGGGTATCTGAATATTCTGCAGTGCATTTGTCCTTTTCTGAGTCCTTTTTACCTCCATTGCAAGCTTGTAAACCGAGTCCTCAATTTCCGAAAGCTCATAGAGCAGCAGCTTCACCTCATGGAATTTCTGCATTGCCACATCAAGAGCCGTGTTGGTATGATAAAAGCTATAATAGTGGATAAGCTTCTCTTCCTGATGACTTATTTCAGGTATTTCAACACCCATTATGCTTTTATCCAGCACTTCAAAGCCTGATGCTTCCGGTATGGACTGGGCAATTTGCTCTATATTGCTTATACCCATAGTAGTATTTGCAGTCTGAAGTGCCTCATAGGCATCGCCGAATACTACCTCTACTTTCTTCTGAATCTCTTCAGCCTTTTCAATAAAGCTCATCATGGTCATAATAAGCACATTTCTTTTTTTGTCCAGCAGTTCATAGCCCTTTCTCGAAAGCTCAAGAGAATTCTGTGCGGCTATGAGGCTGGTTTTGGTATAAATGATTTCCATTGTTTTCACTACCTCTTGCCATAGTACTTGTCAAGCAGTTCCGGATTGATCCTGTCAAGCTCCGATTTTGGAAGAAATGTCAGAAGCTCCCACATGATATCCAGGGTATCCTCCATGCTTCTGTTCACCTCAGAGCCTTGGTTCAGGAACTTTTGTTCAAATTGTCTCCCGAACTCCATATATCTTTTATCCATTTCAGAAATGTCATCTTCACCTATTACCTGGGCCAGTGACCTTACGTCCTGAACATGAGAATATGCCGAAAATACCTGATTGGCGACATCAGGATGGTCCTCCCTGGTAAAGCCTTCACCTATGCTTTCCTTTTGCAGCCTGGACAACGACGGAAGCACATTTATGGGAGGGAATATTGCTTTTTGGTGAAGTTCTCTCGATAATATAATCTGCCCTTCTGTAATAAACCCGGTAAGATCCGGCACCGGATGAGTTATGTCATCGTTGGGCATTGTAAGTATCGGTATCTGAGTTATGCTGCCCTTCGAACCCTTTATCATTCCTGCCCGCTCATAAAGGCTTGCCAAATCAGAATACAGATATCCCGGATAGCCTTTTCTTGAAGGCACCTCTTCTCTGGATGCCGAAAGCTCTCTTAAAGCTTCACTGTAGCTGGTCATATTGGTCATTATTACCAGTATGTGCATATTATGAACAAATGCCAGGTGTTCTGCTGCAGTCAGCGCGCATCTGGGCGCAGTAATTCTTTCTACAATGGGATCGTCCGCCAGGTTTATATACATTACCACCCTGCTTGCAACTCCTGACGAATCAAACTGCTTTCTGAAAAAATCAGCCTCATCATGTTTTATCCCCATCGCAGCAAATACAACGGCAAAATTGCTCTCATTATCCCCTGATATCCTTGCCTGCTTAACTATTTGTGCCGCAAGTTCATTATGGGGCAATCCGTCACCTGAAAACAGCGGCAGCTTCTGTCCCCTTACAAGAGTAGCAAGGCCGTCTATTGAAGATATTCCTGTTTCTATATAGTTTCGCGGGTATCTTCTCCCTACGGGATTAATAGGGCGCCCGTTGACATCATACTTACTGTCCGCATAAAAGCCTGCTTCATCTATAGGCTCACCTATGCCATTAAAGGTTCTTCCCAGTATATCCCTTGACAGTGGTATCTCCATCGGTTTTCCCGTAAAGGAAACACTGGCATTATTGAGTGATATACCGGAAGTACTTTCAAAAACCTGTATTATAACTTTGTCTCCGTCAATTTGTACGACCTTCCCTTTCTTATGTCCTTCCTGCTCCACCTCAATGTCAACGACTTCTCCAAATACAGCCTCCTTGGCCCCGCTGAGAATTATAAGAGGCCCTTCTACCTTTTGCAGCTTCAAATATTTTAATCTCATTGTCTGCTCACCTCTCTGCCGTACATGGTTTTCAGGCTGTCATAGAAGTTATCAATCTCATTTATCAATTCATCGAACATCTCCGGTTTGTCTTCCGGAACATTATATTTCATAGTTGTAATCTTGTAAAACAACTCATCATTCTTGACCTTGGATATTGGAGCACCCATTTTTACACAGTTATGGGCTTTATCATACAGCCTGTCTATTACCCTGAGCATTCCATACTGCTTTTTCAGGGATACATGGGCATCATTCTTATGATAGGCATTCTGCTGAAGATAGCCTACCTTGATAACCCTGGAAATTTCCAGTATCAACCGCTGGTCATCGGGCAATATGTCCTCTCCCACCAGCTTGACTATTTCCATGAGCTTTTCCTCTTCCTGAAGCAGCCTCAATAGCTTTGCCCTAAGTTCCATCATATCCGGAGCAATGTTTTCTTCATACCATAAACTCAGGTCAGTGATATATCCGCTGTATGACTTCAACCAGTTGATGGCAGGATAGTGTCTGGCATAAGCCAGTGACTTATCCAGAGCAAGGAAAGTGCTTACAACCCTCTTGGTATTCTGAGTAACCGGTTCCGAAAAATCTCCTCCCGCCGGTGACACGGCCCCTATTATTGTAATAGAACCGTCTCTGCCGCCTAAGGCTTCCACATCTCCGGCTCTTTCATAGAATTGGGCAAGTCTTGAGGGAAGATAAGCAGGATATCCTTCTTCAGCAGGCATCTCTTCAAGCCTTCCGGAAATCTCTCTTAAGGCTTCAGCCCATCTTGAGGTAGAGTCTGCCATTATTGCTATGTTGTAGCCCATATCACGGAAATATTCGGCTATGGTTATTCCGGTATAAATTGACGCTTCCCTGGCTGCCACAGGCATGTTGGAGGTATTTGCTATCAGTACTGTCCTCTCCATAATTGATTTTCCGCTTTTAGGATCGATTATCTTCGGAAAGTCCTCGAGCACTTCTGTCATTTCATTTCCTCTTTCTCCGACACCAATATAGACAATAATATCGGCATCACTCCATTTTGCAAGCTGGTGCTGAGTTATCGTCTTACCTGTTCCGAAGCCTCCCGGAATGGCTGCTGTGCCGCCCTTTGCCAATGGAAAGAAAGAGTCTATTATCCTCTGGCCCGTAATCAGCGGTTTTGCTATGGGATTCCTGCGGCTGACAGGCCGGGCACCTCTTACAGGCCACATCTGATACATTTTCAGCTCGTGAAGTCCCGTCTCCGTTTCCAGCTTTACAAGCACGTGCTCAATATTATAGCTGCCGCTCTTTTCTGCAAAAACCACCCTCCCGCTAATGCCGGGAGGAACCATAAGCCTGTGCTCAATAAGCGATGTCTCCTGTACTTTTGCATAAATGTCCCCTGAGTCAAGGTAATCTCCGATTCTTACAATTATTTCCGCATCCCACAGTTTTTCTTCATCTATTGTAATCATACCGATTCCTTCAGGTATGAATGCTGTGCCTGCTTCGTACATACTAAGAAGCGGACGCTCTATACCGTCAAAAATATACTTTATTATTCCGGGCCCCAGTTTTACCGATAAAGGCCTTCCGGTGGAGATTATACCTTCTCCTCTCATAAGTCCTGTGGTCTCCTCATATACCTGTATTGTGGCTGTCTCCTTATCAACAGAAATCACTTCTCCGATCAGCTGCCTGCGTCCTACCAGCACCATTTCCCTCATCTTAAGGTCGTTAGCCTCAGCAACCTTAACTACAGGGCCGTTAATATATACAATTTTTCCTTTATTAGTGTCCATTGCCTTACACCTCATCAAGCCTGCGGTATATGCTGCTCCCAATCAGCTCACGATTTTCCTCAATCAAGGATCTTAATGTATAATCCGCCTGTATTTCCCGTTTTTCATCCTCCGCATAAAAGCTCCCTATTATATTCTTTTCTGATTCTCTAAGCTGACATCTGTCCTTCAATTCTCCGGAGGCTATTTCCTGTTCGATAAATCCCTTTAAGGTTCTCAAATCCCTCTTTGTAAAAGCAAATTGTACTGAAGCGGCATTTTCAAAATCGACGGCAGCCTTCTTCAGACTTGCTGCCAGATATTCCTTGTAGCCCTCCTCGGATACAAAGCTGTCGGCTTTCCGAATCAACATCTCTGTTATTTCATTTATGGACTGCTGCCTTTTTTCAAGCAAACGATGCTGCCCCTGAGATTTTGTCTTTGCTATAAGCTGCTGTTTCTCTTTCTCTGCCTTTTTCTCCGCTTCCTGCATTATCTGATTCTTTCTAATCTCAACTTCCTGCAAAAGTCTGTCCTTATTCTGATTAAAGCCTTCCGCAGCTTTATGCCTTCTATCATAAGCAGTCTCTTCTATATCCTTGAATATTATGTTTCTGAAAAGCTCTATCTTATCTTCAACCGATACTGACAAGACTCATCACCTCAAATCTTCAGCCCTATGGACTCTTTAATGTAGCTTGTTATATAATCTCTTCTGCGCCTTTCTCCATGCCTGTCGGGAATAATAGTAATTATAGGCTTGGACGCGTCCAGCCTTATAGCTTTAAGTTCCTCCGGAACCTTTTCTGCCAACAGCTCCGTCATTAGTATTATTCCGATATCATTACTGCTGCATGCTTCATCAAAAGCAGCAAGTATCTCTTCTCTTTCATGAACCAACACACCATTTATTCCTGCAAGCCTCATTCCCGTCAAAGTATCTATATTGTCGCTTAATAAGAAAAATCTCATCGCCGTTCTCCTCTTTAAAATGGCTGAGAGCAAGCCGTTCTAAAGTGCTCCCAATATCATTATTGATACAATAAGTCCATAAATTGCTATACCTTCAGCCAGGCCTACGAATATTAATGTTTTCCCCAGTATCCTCGGGTTCTCTGAAACTGCTCCCAAAGCTGATGAACCCACTGCACCGACTGCATAACCGGCTCCGATTGTGGCAAGGCCGGTGGATATACCTGCAGCTATGAAGCCCATGCCTGCGCCGGAATCACCTTCCTGTGCAGCATTTACGATGTCAGGAGTAAGAATGAAGAGAAACAAAGCTATTAGAAACATATAAGAAACCAGGCTGGCTCTTAAAATGTTTCTGATCTTTCTGCCTTGAATATTGGCTGCCGAACGGTATAATACGACTCCCAGACCTATTGTAAATATGACAATCCCTATTGCAATTCCCAATATTGTATTCATTTATATGCCCCCTGTCTATATTTGTTTTATATTTGAATTCATCTGACCGGAATCATACCATCTCATTTCCGGAGTCTCCTTTTCCGAACAATCCAACCGGCTTGTATTCAACTCCGTAGCCGGAATAGTATTTGCTGAAGAGCTCATAGTACTCAAGCCTGAGACTTTGTATAAACACTATAAGTCCTTCCAAGCCAATAATAAAGATATTTCCAATAATAAGAACCATTATTCCTGCTGTTTTTGAGTTCAGCATCTCAGCCATGGCGGCAAAGGCTATATACAATCCCACATGATTAAGAGCGAAAGCTCCTACCCTTATGAAAGATATTATATTGGATGCAACGGAAAGAATTGTCTCTATAACCCCGAAGCCTGCTTCTATATAATAATCCCCCGGAGAATCCTCATATAGCCTGCGGCCTGTAAGCATGCCTGCAAGCGGTTGTTTAAACACCATTATAAGCAGAAGCACAACCATAATACCTATTGGAAGGCCTATCCCTACAGTCAGTTCCCCTGTGGCCTTTCCCAATGCTCCGAATACCAGAGTCAGGAAAAACAGGAAACCCGTCAGGCCTTCCCTGCCGAAAAGCCCTTCTTCTATATTCCCGGAGCTGTAATGATTCAGCAGGCTGTACATATAGCTTATGGTTATCAGTATGATTCCCAATACTATTGCACCTATGAGCATTGTATTTATATTTGCCATAGGCCTTATAAGCAGTGCCCCAATCAATTCCTCCGACCCGAAAATGCTTCCGTATAATGCTCCAAAAATCATGGAACTGACTCCCAGTCTTGTCAGTATCCCTCCAAAGCTCTTATTTGCTGTTCTATAACTTATCAGCAAGCCTGCCAAAAGAATTATCAGTCCTTGTCCCATATCTCCAAACATTGCTCCAAACATGAGCATATATGACAAGGCAAAAAACGGTGTAGGATCCTTCTCACCGTAGCTGGGCATCCCATACATGCTTATCAGTGACTCAAAGGGTTTGAATAATGAAATATTCTTCATTTTAGTCGGAGGAGCATTTCCCAACCTTTTATCCTCTACATCGTCAGCTATAAATATAATACTTTCGCCGAAATATTGCTTCAGTTCAATGCGGACACCTTCAACTTCACTTTCAGGCACAAAGCCGAACACAAAAAACATGCTGCTGCCCAAAGCTGTTTCCTGCTTTAGCTTTTCCGCCTTTTTTTCAAGTTCCAGCAGTGTATATGCCTTGAACACAGTATCACTGTACGTTCGGCTCATCTCTGCTACGGATTCTCTAAGTTCCTCAACCTGTCTTTTTTCATTACTGCTCTTCGCATTTATCTGATTTATCACATCCTCTATGGTTCCGCTGAATTCCTGGGGCAACTCCAGTTCCTTATAATTCAATGATATAAAAATTCTTTCCGCCTCTTCCTCCAGGCTCTTGGGTGTGATCGAAGCAATTACTGTATTTCCGTTAAAAACTGCTGCCTGAAATATTATTGCGGGCACATTTTCAATATTTAGCTTAAGCTTTTTGAAATTCTCATTAGAAAGCATTAACAATCTGAATTTCATAAAATTTAAATTATTTATTTCTTCCAGCCTTAAATCAGTATTCCTAAGATAACTCACATTATTCAGATATTGCTGCAGCTTCTCAATATTAGCTGCTCTCTCTGCCATGTCTTCGGAAATATGCCTGACATCTTCATGCACCTTCCTCAATTCTGCCATAGTATTTTCATACTCATCGTCAACACATAAATAATCCTCGCATATCTTCAGCTTGAGATTGAATAAGTCCTCAAATAATCTTATTATTCCTTCGCCCCCGGAAAAGTCCCTTCCGGAAATATACGGCTTGATATTTACCAATTCTTGAAGAATCTGCATATGCTTCTGCGGAACTGACAGGTTCAGGTTATTGGAATTCAACTCTGAAATAGCATTCAGTATATGAGTGCTGCCGTTTATCACAATTAGTCTTGATACTTTGTCCAGGTCTGTAAGCTTTCCTATTATACTAGTAATTTTCATTCTCTCAACAGCCAATGATTTTCATCTCCTATCAGATCTTCCTTACGATATATTTATAGGCTTGATCCGCCGGTACTTTATACCTTATGGCTTCAATTATCGATATTATGTCCTTTACCTCAAACTGCAGAAATATTATGAATGCAAAAGCACTAATAATAGAAAGAGCATTATTTTTCATCATGGATTTGAGTTCAAAACATATATAGCGCTCCATCCTCCTTTCCATATAAATATCAGTGGTTCCGTCATGCTTCAGCATAAAACCATACCTGGTGGATTTTACAATTCTGTTGAATTCCTCCAGACTTTTTGAATAGCATAAAGTCTTCAGCATATTAAAATCCATCCTGTAACCGATATTAATGGTATAGTTCAACAGCTCTTCCGGGCTAAGCCTATAAAACTTAATACCCCTATATATCCACTGAATATTCAGCAGGTCGGCAATAATTCCCTGAGCTTGCTCCAATGCCTTTATATCCCGCTTTTCAAGCTTGCTCCATTTGTTCTGCAGTATAGAGTAGTAAGACATATCCATGACCATCTCGAATCTGAAAGGATTCTCGGAAAAATCTCCGTCAACCAAAGGTATCAAGAACTTATAGAACTCAGAGCCTTGAAGTGCATATATGATATCTCTTATATACTTAGCCTCATAAATCTTGCTTGTATCAATCCTGCTGTGCTTCCCTACAAAGACATTGTTCCTGAAAGCAGCTGCATCCTTTCCGTTATATACTGCTCTTGCTAAAATCTTTAATTCCTCGATTTCATATTTTGCATAGAGGGTTTTGACAAAGCTCTTATAATCCCCTGTGAAGTAATGAATTATCCTGTCAATGCTCTTTACCATCTTCTGCTTTATCAGGTTCTCCAGCATGCCTCTATGGATAGTTCCCGTGTCCACTTCTGCAAGAACTTCAGAATAGGCAGTCCTTTCTTTAAGATATCCGGCTACTTCTGTTACCGATTCCAATCCAAGCAATAAGGTATAATCCTCATCCTTTAGGAGTTCCCCCTCCATTGATTTTATCTTAGTATTCACAGCAGCAAACCTGGTGATATTACCCATCAAACTTACCTCTCAATTGCAAGAAGCTGCTTCCAAATATCTCTTGCAGCATCTTCTTTGAAGTTTTCAAAATGGGTCTGAAGCTTATCAATCTTTAAATTTACGGCTTCCTCCATCTCTTTTGCCTGAAGCCTGCCGGCCTCAATTATCTCATCTCGTCTCTGCTTTGCCTTAATAACGGCTTCCTCCAACTCTTCATCCAAGCCCTTAAGCTCATTTTCGCCCCTCATTTCCAGTTCCGAAATCTCTGCATCCCTTTCCCGCTTAAGCTCCACAGCCCTTGAGTCGAGTTCTATAAGCCTTCTTATATATACGTCTATATTTTTATCCATATATATCACCTTCAAACTATTTAATAATAATTATATTATTATGCAGCATTTAGAAATGAGAGTCATTCGCGCTAATAATACAAGTGTTTCTGTTTAAGCTTAATATTTCAACTTTTGCTCTTTTATATCCATAATCTATGTCTTTAGTTTAGATTTTGCTAAAATACGCAAAAAGAGCAATTTAGGGAGCAATTTTTTACATACTTTATTGGCAAAAAACTTGTTTATTCGCAAACAGCATGATAGAATTGTTATAAAATGTGTAAATCGAGGTAATATTATGGAAATATTTCATAACGAATATTTTTCGCTTTTCAGCGTTAATGGGGAGCTGTATATTTGTGTATATCACACCGGGTACGAGATTCGCGAATTCAACTCTCTCCTTATGGATATGCCATTTTTACAGCTCAATAGTTTTACAACCCTGAAAAATGCATTGGATGAGGCTTCCAGGCTCAGGATATGTATAGGAAAAATCAAGCCAAGGGTGGAAGTGGAAATATCTGATGACGAAATGGAAGCATCAATAATGCTCAATATTTCGGCAAAGGAATTTGCCGAAAACAAAGTTCCGATTTCTTCGGAAATAATTGAGGCGCTTAATAATGCCGAGGTTGTTTTCGGTCATGACAACATTTTCAAAAAACCTATTACCGTTCAGAAAAAAATTAAAGCCGCAAAGGGCACCAAACCGGAAGACGGCAAGGATACTGTAATCAAGTACTATGAAATCCCCGATAAGAAGCCCATTGTAAAAGAAGACGGAACTGTAAACCATTATGAGCTTAATCTGATTGATAATGTCAAAAAAGGTGACTGGCTGGGGGAGAAAATACCTGCCACGGAAGGAAAACCCGGCATAACCGTCACGGGGAAAGTATTGCCTGCCCGAAAAGGGATTGACTTAACACTTAAATATGATAAGAAAACCGTTGAAGAGCATGAAGAAGGAGGCAAAATCGTACTCAGGGCTAAAACAGACGGTGCCGTAAAATTTGAGAATGACAAGATAAAGGTGGATAATCACCTCATAATAACAAAGGACGTAGACTATGAAACGGGTAACATATCCTTTGAAGGATATGTTACGGTTAAAGGTATAGTAAAGGACGGTTTCTCTGTAACAGCTAAAAATGATATATCAATACAAGGCAACATGGGCTTGGGAGTAATAAATAAAATAATCTCAAAAGAGGGAAGCATATATATAAAAGGTGGTATTTTCGGTAAGAACATATCTGAAATACAGGCAAAAAAGAGTGTATTTATAAAGTACTGCAACGAATGCAAAATTGTGGCAGGAGAAGATATCAATATTGGTTTTTATTCTCTTGACAGCCATCTCGAAGCAAAAAAAGTGATTTTGGACCCTATGCACGGTAAAATTATCGGAGGTTCCGTAAATGCTGAAATCCAAGTTGTTACCGGTATAATTGGAAACAGATCAGAGAAAAAAACGTATATATCCGTCTCAGGTTTTAACCGGGAAGCTATTCGGAAGGAGATTGAACAACTCTCCCAAAAATACAGTGTTACTCTGAATGAAGCTGCCAAGGCAAAAAAACAAATCGAATCCTTTGAAATCAATATTCCGGGAGCTGAATACGTAAACAGCAGGGAATACCATCAATGTATCAGAAAATACGAAAATATTCTGGATGAAATAAAGCTGCTGGATGAATATAGGAAAAAGCTGGAGCGGATTCTTGAAACCAAAGGCGAAGGTGAGATTGATGTTTCAAAAGCTGCATACCCGGAGACCTATATTCAAATCAAAAATATGCAGAAAAAAATCGATTCAATAGTCAAAGGCAGTTTTTATGCACTGGATAAAAAACTTCATCATAATTGAAGAAAATTGCACAGCAATTTTCTTCAGGTTGCGAGGAGGGACACGGGGACGTTTCTCCTGTCCCGCTGAAAGCGGGACAGGAGAAACGTCCCCGTGTCCCTCCCCGTGTCCTCCCCATGTATCGTGACGCATCATTCTTTTATTTTTATCCTATGATATGTCTTTTTGCCTTTTTTTATGATAAGCTTGCCGTCTTTAAGATTTGCAGTTCCTATAATCAGATCTATGCTCTCAACTCTGGTATCCTCAACTAATACTCCACCCTGGTTTATAAGCCTCCTGCCCTCTCCTTTGGAAGGGGCAAGACCGGTCATAACCAAAAGATCTACTATGTTTACACCCTTATCCAATTGTTCCTTTGACAATTCAGTTGTTGGTATATGTTCAGAGTCTCCGCTTCCTCCAAACAGCGATTCTGCCGTGTTCTGAGCCTTTGCCGCCTCTTTTTCTCCGTGAACCATCCTGGTCAGCTCATAGGCAAGAACTTTTTTCGCTTCATTTATCCTTTCACCGGGCAGGCTGCCCAATCTTCTTACTTCATCCATGGGCAGGAAGGTCAGCAGTGCAAGGCATTTTTCAACATCGGCATCATCAACGTTTCTCCAGTACTGATAGAATTCATAGGGACTGGTTTTTGATTCATCCAGCCATATTGCCCCTGATTCTGTCTTTCCCATTTTTTTCCCTTCGCTGGTGGTCAGCAGTGTAAAGGTCATACCGTAGGCGTCAGCCCCCTCAACTCTTCTTATAATGTCAGTTCCGCTTATTATGTTGGACCACTGGTCATCTCCGCCTAACTGAAGCCTGCAGCCGTACTTTCTGTACAACTCCAGAAAATCATAGGACTGCATAAGCATGTAATTGAATTCCAGGAAGGTAAGTCCTTTATCGTACCTGCTCTTATAGCATTCTGCACTCAACATTCTGTTGACTGAAAAATGAACTCCTATATCTCTCAAAAAGTCAACATAGTTAAGCTTTAACAGCCAGTTGGCATTGTTATCCATAATAGCCCTGTCATTTCTGAAGTCCAGGAACTTCTCAAATTGCTTCCTGAAGTTTCTTGCATTATGATCAATCATTTCAAAGGTCAGCATTTTTCTCATATCGCTTTTTCCGCTTGGATCCCCCACCATTGCTGTTCCGGCACCCAAAAGAGCTATCGGCCTGTGGCCGGCTTTCTGCATATGAGCCATAACCATTATCTGCAGGAAATGGCCGACGTGAAGACTGTCTGCAGTAGGATCAAATCCTATATAAAATGTTATACACTCTTTCCCCAACAGCTCTCTCAATTCTTCTTCATGATTGACCTGCGCAATAAAGCCTCTTTCTTTTAATACATCATATACATTATATTTTGGTACCATTGTCATAATAAACACCTCCCAAAATTAATAAAGGCCCTTCGTCCACAAAGGGACGAAAGGCTCGCGGTACCACCCTAATTGGCCCTGCAGATATAAAACCTGCAAAACCCACTCTGGAATACTTACATATTCCCTTCCCTGTCATAACGGAGGAAGCTTCCGGCAAAGGCCTACTTGCAATGCTTTCAACCCGCAGTTCAGAGGTGTATTTCATAAGCTTCAGTTGCCGGCTTGCACCTACCGCCGGCTCTCTGGCCGTGCCATGCATCTGATGCATATGCACGTAAGCCTCCGCAGATTACTTATCCTCATCATTACTGTTAGAAATATAGATAAATTAATTATATAGTCATAGTATTACTGTGTCAATAAAAAGTATACAATAAATGCATTAATTGATATTTGTTATTATATGCTATACAATAGATTATGCATAATAATTTAAACATAGCTTAGGAGAGAACAGACCATGAAAAAATCCCTGAAAGCAGACCTGGCTTTGATTCTTGTAACTATATTCTGGGGAGCAGGCTTCCCTGCAACAAAAATTGCTCTCCAAACCATGACCCCCTTTTATCATATCGGGATCAGATTCGCTGTGGCGAGTCTGCTTCTTTCCCTGCTGTTTTACAGGAAACTGCGAAGCTTAAATAAAAGCCTTATAAAACCTGCGTTGATACTGTCATCATTGCTTTTTGCAACCTATGCTTTCCAAACTGTAGGCATACAGTATACTACAGCTTCGAAATCAGGCTTCTTCTCAGGCCTTGCAGTGCTTATAGTGCCTATTTTCTCAATATTCTACCTGAAAACAAAGCTGGAGCTGAAAACAATAATAAGCGTAGCTACGGCTACCCTGGGCCTGTTTTTGCTATCTTATACAGGCAGCGATTTTAACTTTAACATTGGGGATTTTCTAACAATATTATGTTCGATATGTTATGCCTGGCAGCTCCTATTCACCGGAACCTATGTACAGAAGCATGACGCGACATTGCTTGCCATTGTTCAGTTATTCTTCGTATCATTGTACGGAATGGCCTTTGCCGTTATTCTTGAACCCATTCCGGCAAATATGTCTGTCCCCAGTTTCTGGTCTTTAATGTTCTCGGCGGTATTCTGCACGGCTTTTGCGTTCTGGATGCAGACTACAGCTCAGAAATTTACCGCCGCATCCCACATTGCCCTGATTTTTACAATGGAGCCGGTATTCGGAGCACTGACCTCTTTCCTTCTGCTGAACGAAGTGCTTGGTGCAAGGGGAATTATCGGCGGCATACTTATAGTATCTGCAATGATTATTTCTGAATTTCAGTGGGCCAAAAGCCAATCTACATCTTCTTAGGCTGGAAATATCCACCTAAAGAGGATCTTACATCCATTGTGGTAATAAATGCTCCGCAGTCACATCCGTCGACTATTTCATAAAGCGTTTTCACCTGTTTTCTGTCCAGTATTATATTCAGCATATAGCTTTTCCCTTCCTTGCCTTCGCCCTCAATAATAGTGACTCCAAAACCTGCTTCCCTCAGACTCTCTACCAACTCCTCCAAGGCTTCCTTCACTATTACCTGGACAACAAGACGCCCAATGGACAATCTCTCTTCTATCTTGCTTCCGATTATATTGCCGGCAGCATAACCGGAACAATATGCCAGTATAAGCATCGGTTTATCAATATTTCCTACTACCTTACCCAACACAATAAGATAAATCATTACTTCAAAAAAACCCAATACCGAAGCAATTCTTCTCTGACCTTTAACAAGCAATATGGTTCTCATGGTTCCTATTGATACATCAATAATTCTTGCAAAAAATATTAATAAAGCCTGTATTAGAATACTCACACTTTTTCCCCCTGTATAATCTGTTAAATAACATTCAGCAATATAATTATTAATTCTACATCTTTCTGCTTTCTTCCTGCATTTTTTTGTCTCTGCAAAAATTGGCAGAATTAGAGTCAATATTTTATTGTGTTTGAGTCAAAATATATATATAAATAAATAATATTCAATTCTAAATTCACCTTAGGAGGGAATTAGTTATGAAAAAATACAAAGCCCTATTTTCAGAAGCTGCAATATTACTTTTGCTTGTTTCCTCTCTTGGCGGCTGTACCTATGACCCGGCAAGAAGATACATCCAAACCGACCCAAATACCAATAACATGGCTGCACCGAATACTCCGGCCATTCCGAACAATGTGGTCGGAAGGGCAGATAATAACGCTGACGGCAACAAAATATCCGCTACTTATGAGGTAGTGGATTTCAGCTACATTACATGCAATACAAATAACCTGAATGTAAGAGCGGGAGCCGGAAACAAATTCCCATCCGTCGGCACTTTAAGGTCAGGACAAAAAATCAGAGCCCTCGGAAAACTGGATGGCTGGTATGTAGTAAAGATGCCCGACAGCGGCAGAATCGGCTGTATACCGTCTGCAAGTGCAAGGCCTTACAGTACTTCTGCAAATACCGGCACTACAGGCGCCGGGACTGTTACTCCTTCTCCTAATCAAGGTGCTATAACAGGAGCAGGTGCAGGTGCGGGTACGACCGAAGCAGGCACTACTGGCGGAGGGACAGCAGCAGGATCAGGTGCCATGAGTTCCGATGAATCTAGAATACTGCAGCTTGTTAATGCTGAAAGAGCAAAAGCCGGTGCAAAGGCTCTCAGTGCAAGCAGTGACTGCACAAGACTGGCAAGGATGAAGTCACAGGATATGGCAGATAACAATTACTTCAGCCATCAGTCCCCGACTTACGGCTCACCCTTTGATATGCTTAAATCTAATAATGTAAGCTATATGTACGCAGGAGAGAATATTGCAATGAACCAGTCCGCCGAAGCAGCCTTCAAGGCGTGGATGAACTCGGAAGGCCATAGGAAAAACATACTGAATCCCAACTTTACCGAATTGGGTGTTGGAATTGCACCAAAGGGTAATGGAAGTTATATCTATACGCAGTTGTTTATCGGAAGATAAAGTAAAAGAAAGCGGCTTTTCGCCGCTTTTTTGATTTATGCCGAATAAGTATGCTTTATCTGGCAGTCTCTGTCCAGCTCATTCTCGGATGCTGCTATGATAACTGCGCATGCTGAGTCTCCTGTAATGTTAACTGTTGTTCTGGCCATATCCAGTATTCGGTCAATACCGGCAACCAGTGCCAGGCCTTCAAGAGGCAGTCCTACAGTCTGCAGCACCATTGTAAGCATTATAAGCCCCGCTCCGGGAACACCAGCTGTTCCAATGGAAGCAAGGGTAGCAGTCAATACAATAGTGAACTGCTGGGCCATGGTAAGCTCCAAACCGTATACGTTAGCGATAAAAAGTGCGCATATGCCTTGATATAAAGCAGTACCATCCATGTTTATAGTTGCACCTAAAGGTAATACAAAGCTGCTTATACCCTTTGGAACACCAAGATTCTCCTCAGTACACTGCATATTCACCGGCAGGGTTGCACTGCTGCTGCAGGTTGTAAACGCAATAGCCTGAGCAGGGAAAATTCCTTTGAAGAACTTCATGGGACTGAACTTCGCAAATAGCATCAGTGTGCCGGAGTATACCAGAGCAGCATGGAGTGCGCAGCCTACATAAACAATAATGATTACACTCAAGAGCGGCAGCAGCACCTTAGGTCCGTTTGAAGCAACAACCGGAGTAATGAGGGCAAATACAGCATAAGGAGCAAGGATCATGATTCCGCCTGTAATCTTATATGAGATTTCTGCAAGGGAGTCAAAGAAGTCTAAGACCGGTTTGCCTTTATCTCCCAATACTACTATTCCGCTGCCCAGTATCAATGCAAATGCGATTATCTGGAGCATATTGCCGTCAGCGGCAGCCTTTATCGGATTGGTAGGTATTATGTTAAGCAATGTGTCAACGAAGCTTGGTATTTTGCTGGGTTCCGCTGCTTTTACATCTGCCGGAAGAACGTAACCTGCACCTACACTGAATATATTAGCAAGAATAAGTCCTAAAATTACTGCAAACGCAGTGGTTAACAGATAATAGGCTATGGTTTTTCCGCCGATTCTTCCCAGTTTCTTTACATCCCCCAGTCCGCAAGTTCCTACTACAAGAGATGCAAGCACCAAAGGTACAATTATCATTTTGATAAGGTTCAGAAACAAGGTACCGAAGGGTTTGATCCAGGCATTGGCCACGTCAGGAGACCCCTGAAGCAAAATACCTGCAAGTATACCTGCAGCAAGGCCAATCAAGATTTTAGTGGACAATTGCATTTTTTTCACTATAACACCTCCTCTTCTATTTATATTTAAGGTAACATACTAAAATGTCTTTTGTCTATTGCTTTTTATGTTATTTTAATAACAACTGATATAATTATTTTTGTAATACAAAGCAATGTATTGTGTGATACATTGACAATGCTCTTACTATAAATAATAATTGTAATATAACTACGGCAGGCAGGTGGAGAAGACAAATGAGAATAAGAAATAATCCCAAAGCTCTTGAGATTATAAAGCAATATGATGAAATCGTCATATTCCGTCCGGGGGAATACAAGGGCAATTGGAATGAATACTTCTCAAGGAGAACAGGCAATAAAGAGGATGCTCCGATACGCGCAGAACTTGGCATGGGCAGGGGAAGATTCATATCAACAAATGGATTGCTTAACAGAGATATAAATTTCATTGGAATAGACCTCCGGCATGAGATAATTCTCTCAGCTCTGAGTAAAGTGCTTGAAATGGAGCTTCAAAACGTTATTCTTATACCTTATAACATTTTGGACATTGAGGATGCCTTCGAACCTTCTGAAGTGGACACTTTCTATATAAACTTCTGCGATCCGTGGCCGAAGGTCAGGCATGCCAAGCGAAGGCTGACTCACAGGCTCTTCCTGGGAAAGTACAGAACCCTTTTGAAAAATGGAGGAAGAATAGAATTCAAAACAGACAGCAGAGAGCTTTTTGATTTTTCTATAAATGAATTCAAGGCCTCCGGCTTTGAAATACTTGATCTGACTTACGACCTTCACAATGAGGATTATCCCGGGAATATCACCACGGAATATGAAGAGAAGTTCATTAAAAAGGGGATAAAGATAAACAGGCTGGAAGCGGTAAAGAAGTAAGGTTACGAAAAAAGGACACGGGGACGTTTCCCCTGTCCCACTTCCAGTGGGACACGCGAAACGTCCCCGTGTCCTCGTTCTTCTCTTACTTGACTGTGAAGGTATAGGCATATTCCGGATTCAGGGAATGCCCTATCTTATCCTTCAATGATATTCTCACCTTGTATTCACCTTTTTTAAGCGGCTTTGCAGGAATGTAGCTTATTTTTCCTGTTTCAGGTTCAAAACTGGCTTTTACGGCAGAATCATTAATATACATCTTTATGGAAGCAGGATCGATGCCGTAACCTCTGTCAGCTGCAAAGACACCTATCTCCTGAGCCTGACCGGGAAGCCCTTCACTGCTTTCGGACAGTACCGATACTATCACAGGATCGTAATAGTCTTTATCCAGTTTGTATATTGCCATTACATCGTCAAAATATATGCTGCCGGAATTCTTATTATCCTGAGCTGTCTCGGCCAAGTATATCTGCTCAAGGGCTATTGGGTATTTCTCATCTTTCGGCAATTCAGCATATACATACTTCCAGCCCTTCCAATCAAGGCCTCCGGACTTGGTGAGATCAAATACCTTTTTCTCTCCCGCCGAGTTTATATAATTTCCTCTAATCCAGTGGCTGCTTCCGTCACCATATACCCAGACTCCAAGCTCAATAGGCTTTCCTATAATTGTTACCGGTTTCTTAAAGGTTACATAAGCGGCTGACGTACCTTCAGTATTTTGGAAATCATAATCAAGTCTTAAGGAAATATTTCCAATCCTTACCGGTTCCCCCTTCTGATTATGTCTTATAGCTGCCTTGCTTCTGATAAATTTTGCTTCCACGTTGTCAAGGGTTCCAAAGTCGGCAACAATTACGGGAGTCTTGCCTATCTTAGCCCCAACGGCTGCTGTGACAGTTCCTGCAGAAGCTGTTATTTTACCATGTCCATTATTATTTCCTGCCGTGAAAACTCCATCTTTATCCACCGTTCCCAATTCACCTTCAACTGTCCACTTGACAGCAGAGGGGCTTATTATAATATTCCCGCCGTTTTCATCAAAGGCTTTTACCTGCAGTTGTGTCTTTTCTCCCGGATCAAGAAGCACAAAATCATTTGTTACCGCAAGCGAGCTTACCTTGTCCACTATTTCAACAAGCATTTTGCTTTGTGTATCCCCGCACGCAGCATATATATACCCTTTGCCTGCCTGGCTGCCGGAGCTGTATGTGCCGTCTGCAGCAATCTTTGATGTCTTCACATCAATTCCGAACCTTACTTTGCCCATATCTCCCGGCAGAAGATTGTAATACTTGTCCAAAACGTAATAGGATGGCTTGAAGGAGCTGTTCTTATATATCTTGACACTGGTATCCTTGAATCTCAATATTGCAGGATCTGATAACGGTGCTTCAGATACAAGCTGTATTGAGTTTCCCACATATCTTTCCCTTCCGTCAGAAGGGTTGTTTGCCAGCTTTGCAGCAGCATCACCCTGCTTTCTTACAGCCATGGCCGTTGACCCTCCGCCGTCGAGATTGATGGCATTTTCCACTCCTTGGCTCAAGAAAAACTCCACCAATTCATAAAGAGTCATTCCGTCGCTGTACCCAAGCTGCCTTCCGTCAACCGTAACCATATAAATCTTGTTATCCTTTATGCCTATCGCAGTCCTTGGGTGCCTTTGCAAGGCATCTGCCCTTTCCTTTACCTTCGCAGAGATCTGCCCCCCTTCAAGAAGCCTGGGCGCCCCGGATACTGCAAAATCCAGGTTTTTCTTGTCAAAATCTACATAAAAGCTCATCTCAGCACCGGAAGGAACTCCGGCAAGCTGCCTGAAGGCTTTGACAGGCATGGAAATAACCACTCCGTCTGAAGGTATTTCTGTGATTTTGGAGTCCGGAATTATCTTTTCAATTTTGCCTGTATATCTCTTCCCAGCTTTAAGCGGAAGTTCAACGCCTCTTACTATGATATCAGTCCCGGCAACTGTATTTACTGTTGTCTTTCCGAAAAATGGAGTGTAAATAACGGTCTGATCCGCCCATCTGAGCCTGTTTACTGAGTCTACCGGATATTGTATGTACTTATATGCGGCAGCCCCTTCCATATTCAAGGTATCGATGAAGCAATCTCCCTTGTCGGTAACTCCAAGTATAGTTGAAGTCTTTACTGCAGTCTTGATTTCTCCTTCTATAATACTGGTACCGTAAGTAAGCCCTTTTATTGTCGTCATGTCAAAGAAATCTCCATTGACTGCACCTATTACTCTCTTGTTCTCATCATTTTTCAGCGAAGCCTGATACGACACCGGTTTGTTGGTCAGGCTGCTTCCGCTGTCAGCAACTTCTACACTGATATATTTGTCATCGAATTTACTCTCTATCATGTTGACCATAAAGTTCCCGTTAGGGGTTATGTAATTCATATTCCTATAATATGTACCGGGGCCAATGTGCTGCCCGTCTTCAATCAGTTTGGCCGATTCCAGAGAATAAACCGCTCCCGGAAATGTTATAGATGCTATAAGCAGTATAACCAATGCCTTAATTAAAAATCTACTGCCACGAATTCTTTTCATAATCACTACCTCATTTACTTTTACCTTATTTTAGATTTCTTGAACCATTGTTCAGGCTATTGTATAACCTATTTTACCAGACTATCCCCGTACTTTCAGCAAAGTAACCGATATGTAATATTACAATTTCTATACAGTACATGTTCCCGGTAACCCCCGAGCCCTACTTTAATATTAGACGAAAAAAAAGACCCTTAGTTTCAGGTATCATAAAATTTAATGCTATATGTGACCTGTCAAACATTTTACATTGGAATTCAAATGGCAGGTCACATTTTCCGCAATTCATATGTCTTTTTATTTTTGTTCACCGTCAGTATCTTTTTCGGCAGCTATTTCCCTGTTTTCAAATAAGGAATCCAACTTCTCAAAAACAAGCTCGTCCACAACATCCTGATATGTTTCTGCGCCGGCTTTTTCATAATATGATTTTTTTGATTCGGCTTCATCATGCATACTTATAACATATGCCCTTGTAGGCGTTTCGCTTAATTCTATGGAAAGAAGAAGCCATCCCTTTAAGTAAAGCAGCTCTTGAATACTTGTTTTAAAATGAGTGCATATATTCTCCAGTGTCGGATTAATTGTGGTAAATGGCTGTACAGTATTAATGAATACATCCTGATATTGTGAAAGAAAATCTTCTATCTTCTTCTCAATCTCATTAAAAGGTGCAAAGTCGTCAGTTATCTTGGCCCCATGTATAATCAATTCCCATGTGTGAGGATGACTCTCCCCCAATTGCCCCATCAGGTATATTGCATGACTTGCATTGAAATAAAATTTGAATCGGTATTGACTGTATGTCACTATTTGTCTTCCTTTCTATTAAGAATAAAAAACAGATATCTTCTCAAAAAATACATTAAAAAGAACGGAACTATTATTGAGACTCCTTTGCTTAGCAAGATACGTAAATCCATCATATAATCAACAAAGATGTATTGGTAAGATACATAAATAAGCCAGTTGGCAACAAATAAGCCAACAAAAAAAGTCCCCAAATAGATAATAAACCCTATAACACTGTATCGTGTTTTGAAGACTGATTTTGAAGATAGTAAATAATGAAGAACAAAGCCTATTGATACGCCTATTGTGTTTGCCATAACCAAGTGAGTCAAATTCTGCCTTGTCAGTAACCAAACAATTATAGTATCGATAACAGCAACTATCACTGAGTATAAGAAATATTTTGATAATGCAAATTTATCCTTCAGAATCTGCTTTAAAATATTCATCATGCAATCTCACTGCCTACCTTTATATTGTCGCTAAATACTTTAACAAAAACATCTACTATATGGGGATCAAACTGAATGGAACTTTTCTTCTGAAGTTCCTCAATTGCCTCTTCCGGCGTCTTCACTTTAGCATATACACTTTTGTTTGTCATCGCATCGAAGCTATCGATAACATTTATAATTCTGGCACAGAGGGAAATCTCCTCTCCTTTAAGTCCTGCGGGATAACCGGTGCCGTCATAGAATTCGTGATGCTGCCGGATATCAATAGCAACCTCATCTAAAGGCGGAATCAATTTTATTATTTCATACCCAATGTCCGGATGCCTGTAAATACAATCTTTCTCATGTCTTGTAAGCATTTCTTTTTTGTTCAAAATCGTATCGGAAATACCTATTTTCCCCACATCATGAAGCTGAGCGGCTATTGCAAGACGTGAGAGTTCTGAATTAGACAACCTAAGGGATTTCCCGATTATCAGTGCTTTTTCTCTCAGTCGGTTACAATGGGCAACTGTTGAAAGAGAATAAGCTCCGAGTATTTCCATCAACATTGCGATAATACTATAATCGCTGCTGTTTTTATCATTCAGTTTTTCCAAAATCAAGTTTTTACGTGCACGGTCCAAAGCGCTAAAAATGCTGTTATCTTCCGGTTGCATTTGAGCAACGCCTATTGATAACGTCAAATCGGCATGATTAAGACCTGTAAACTGACGTCTTATGTTCTCTGTTATCCCGTAAGCTTCAGATATATTTGTAACTGTCATAAGAACACTGAATTCAGCGCCGCCGGTTCTGGCAACAATATCTGTATCTAAACATAATCTTTGCAATATCCCGGAGGTTTTTTCAAGAACCTCATCACCTGTTCTGTAATATGCTGTTCGGTTTAGCCTATCCATCCCATTGATATCCAAAACAACAATGCTTATGGGCTGAAAATGTTCATCATTTATCTTGGACAACAAATTATAAAAGAACTTCCTATTATAATGCTTTGTCAGGTCGTCAAATATACTCGCTTTTTTCACTGTATCGGTTTTCGAGGCAAGCTTTTTTGTAAGATCCTCAATGTGGAAGTTATTATCTTTTATTATTTTATTTGCTTTATCACATCGCTTCTGACCCTTATACAAAGTCAGGCACAGAAAAAGAGCAAGGACTAAAAGAGCCAGGCTGACAGCACCTGCAAATATATATAAATATAGAATATGTTCATTGACCCTTCCAACATACAAAACATACTGATGTTGTGTTGACATTCCTAAAAAGTATCCGGTATTATTTGCAATAAAATACTTTACTGAAACAATCTCTTCTCCATAATCTGCACTTTTTGTAAAGACAGAAGATCCATTTTTCTTCTGAAGAAGCAGCTTCTCAAAATCTTCCGTACCGGTGCCTCCCTGAAGCTTCCAAAATTTAATTAACTCCGATGCGCTTTTCCCTTTAATTTTCCTGGTTTCTTCATAGTCTTTTTCAAATACCGCCCCTGAAGCTGTATATAAAAACCAATATCTGCTCCCTGAAGTTCCGGCATTACTTAATAAATCAATAACACCTTCTTCACCGGAGCCGGTTAAAAGGCTTTCTTTAACTTTTTTTGAGACCTCTGTAACCAGACTTTCTTGAGTACTGCTATAGTTTTTGATAATACTGTCCTTGTACTTATTCAACTCTTGAAACATATATAGCCAGCAAATCGAAATAAAACCTATTGTCAGTAAGGAAATGACAAAAAGCTTAACTTTGTAACTAATTTTTCCTATTTTCAGCATTTTATCTCAACTTCTTTCTATAAAACAAAAAGATGATTTTATACCTGCAAATAGTTCTTTAATAAAGCACATAATTTTCTTAGATTAATAACATTTATGTCATAATTCCTTAAAAAAAGAGAAAATAGTAACAATCCCGCTATCAATGTAGTGTATCCTATGACAGCGTATTTTGTCAACCCATATTTTAATTGCACTTTATGCTCGCCGGCAGGCAGCTGCAGTGTTATCAAGTTTTCACGCTGCCCGACATCCACCGGTTTTCCATCTATTGTCGCCTTCCAGCGTGGCGTATAAGTGATACTAATAGTCATCTCCTGCGCTGCCTGACTGGAATAATCGAAATCAACACCCTTATAATTCCAGCGAACATTATTTACAGGAAAAGGTTCCGGCCAAAAATTCTGTTCAACCCCATAGGTTTTGAAAATGTCCCCGAATAAAGCCTTAATTTCATCTGAGCAGCTTGGATATCCTTTAATATCTTCAGGTACACCCAGGTTCAATGCATATACAGCTTTCAGATACTGACTGAGATGCATTCCGAGAAAAAGCACTTCACCTTTTCCCACTCTTTTTGTCCCGATAATGTCATTTTGCAACAGTCCGCCATTTTGAACCGATTTGTAATACGCTTCATCAAGTCCAAACAGTGCCCTGAAGTACCCATGTTTCTCATCAATCTTCACATTATCTATAATACTATTTAAAGGGGACATGTATTGTTTCTCCAGTAGCAGTGAGTCCTCAGCAGGCACATCGGAGACTGCCACGTCAAATAGTTTAAATCCTTTGGTTGGCGTAGGTTCAATAATAATTCTGACTCCTTTATCTATCAGGTATTTAATTGTTTCTTCGATCCTTTCTTTTTGCCTCATGGTATCCACCACCGGCTCGCATAAATATATAAGCTTGTATTCTGAAAGTTCTGCAAGCGAATAATCAGAAATATCCCGACGCTGTTCATAGACAAGATACGGAAACTCCATAGCAACTCCGGGTGCTCCGATACCAAAAATCAGCCCATTGCGGTTGTCGGTTAGAAAATAGGATGACGGCAATTGGCTTGTATAAAACTCAGTGTCGTAAGCTAATCGAAAACCAAGATGCTCTTTTAAGGGTATTACCATTTCATCATATTGAGTAGGCAACATAAAATATCTTACATTCCAGAAAGCAAAATTCTTAGCTAGATAATCTCTTGTATCTGTGGCAATACATAATAGATGATTCCACAAAGCACGGTTGTGAGGACTTCCTTCCATATTCCATCCCTCTGAGATAGTAAAACCATAAGCTATAGGTATGTTTGCTTCATCAGAACTTAGTCCGCTGAACCAGATATAACGTCCTTTGTCAAAAGGAGAAACGGAAATATCTCCGGCTACAGATTCAAACCGTTTTTCAAATTTTTCATAGGACCCTATGGGAAAAGAGAATTTATATGGATTAATGTGAACAATTGTCAGGACAAAGGCGCTGAGGGCAATAGCCAAAATTACTAAACGCATCATCCTTCGCAAGGTTGGTATATACCCTATAACTGTAAAGGTTAGGTAGGCACAGGCAATTGCTCCGGTAAGTGCAGTAAGAGACAAAATTCGACCCGATACCAAACTATCTGTCATAGGTAGAAGCTTGAATCCTGGAATTTGCCTGCCAAAAGAAAACATAGTAGTGAAGAATGTTAATGTTATACAAAATGGAATCTCGAACCTTTCAGCATTAATAACCTGCTTTTTTGTAGTGCGCAAAATTAAAGCCATTGCCGCAATTACAGTAAATACCAAAATTGGCAGTGCAAAATAGAAGTATAGGCCACCCATGTTTCCGGGTTGGAACCATTTAAGAGTCGCTGTGACATTTGCTGCGACGCCTGGTAATATATAGGGAATTGTTGGATTTTCTAATCCCGTTACTCCGACTAAAGACCAAAAAGCCGTTATAATTAAGGAAAATGTCATCATGACTACCAACACAGTATAATTAAGTAAGGATATCCTTTTAGAAGGAATAAACATCAGAAGCACTAGCATTATGCAAAGAACAATTATGAATGCATGCATTGGATGTGATAGAATCAGCAATGCAGTAGCAATGGTGCAAAAGAGTGCTTTCCGGCGGTTTGGTTCTTTGATAAAGCTAAGCACTAAATATAGCAGCCAAGGAGTTATGGCATAGACGGGTCCCTGTGCTAATACTCCGACAATGTATAATGAGCTCAAAAGAAAGGGCTGTAAACAGTAGAATACAATAGCTATACAACCACACCATTTCCCGATAACCTTACGGCAAAAATACCAAACTCCCATGCCACCGATAAACATCATCAGAAAGCAGTTGATTTTGAATGTAAGCATAACATTTCCCGTTAGGGCATATACCGGCACCATTAAATAATACGAAAGCGGCGGATAATACTGAGTGACGGCGGCACCGTTATACCAATAAGGAAACCATGAAGGAATAACCCCTCCCTTCAGGCACTGGGTAATATATTGTACCTTTGCCATGTGACCCATAGCATCTGTTGCCGCCGGATACAAATCATTTGATGCAAATAATAGATTGGAAGAACCGGCAGCACAAACAATACCTGTAATAATCAGAGCCGAAAAAAGCTCTATACGGTATTGCAATTTGCTATCTGTTATCTTGTTTTCTGTAATTTCACTCATCTGATTTCTCCGTCATTTTGATTTTTCTGAGTCGCAGCGCTAAACCCATGCTGTTTATAGCTGTTTTGAGTACTGACATTTTGCTTGTTCCCTTTTTATAGTCATAGCGCAGAACAAAGGGAATTTCACCAAAGACCGCACCGCAGGTAAAAAGCTTATATAAGAGTTCAGCCATGCAGGTAAATCCGCTTTCCTCAATTAAATCCTTCTCAAATCTGTATGAGGCCTTTCGAAGGATTTCTCTGCTGTAAAGCCTATAGCCGCAGGTATAATCCCTTACACCTGGAATATTCAGCAGAACCGAAAAAACATATCTCGCCCCTCCGCTCATAATCAGCCGAAAACCGGATACCCCCATAACCTCCGATCCTTTCCGATAACGGGAAGCAATGATGACATCTGCTCCGGTTCGATTACTGCAGTCAAGCATATCGGTTATATAACACGGATCCTGTGTGTTGTCGCAGTCCATCAGACACATATACCGGCTTTCGGGACAATTGTCAAGAAAATAAGCAATCCCTGTTTTTACAGCTTCTCCAAGACCTTTATTATGGATATGATTGACCAATGTGAAGTTCGAATATTTTCTTTTCAGATCTTCGGCAATCTCGACAGTCTTATCCTTACTGCCGTCATTGATGACGACAATCTGTAATATCAACCCATACTTGTCCATAAGTATTTCCCGATACTGCTGCCAGCTGCTTACCAAAGCTTCAATATTTTCTTCTTCATTATAGGCGGGTAAAGCCACAGTCAGCGTATTCATAGATTAACCTTCCTTCTTAATGCCGCGATCACTCTTTTGGGAAAGTGGAAGTCGTCATTAACGGCAACTTTTATCTTATTCCATTCTTCGGTCAGGGATGTGGTTTTCCACACTCCCTCCCCTTTGATACTGTTAATAATACCGGCAAAACGAATCCAAAAAACCACAAAGTTAAACCCGGGCAATACAAATATGAGATACCACTTCGACCTGTAATACCTCTGAATATCTTTTACCTTATCCAGATACATAAGTACATTGATATAATAAAGAAACATGGAAAAGGAATATAGCAGATATATTATTCCTATAGAGCTCAAAACCAAGGCAATAGGATAGTTTAAAAATACAAGGAAAATAAGTGCAAAATACCATATCATACGCGGGAATGCAAATGTATGGTCAAAAACCAGTGTACGCACCATAAAATTGCTAATAAAACCTTTTATTATAGTCAGCTCTTCCTGCAAAAACATATGGGATACTTCTATCTCACCTCTTTGCCAGCGCTGGCGCTGGGTATAAAGCTTATTATAGCTTTCAATGGGATCAACATAAAAGAAAGCGTTTTCGCAAAGACTAATGCCTTTTTTTTGTATCTTGTGCATTTGAAACGTTACCTGGGTATCTTCACTTACCGTAGCTGTATTAAAAAGCTGGGATTTAAGAATAGCTGATTTACGAAAAGCCGAAAATGCTCCGGAAAGCGTGTAAATACTGTTGAATTCCGATTCAAAATTTCTTCCGGCTAAAAAAGACTGGCAATATTCAAAAAATTCACATCGCCTTACTAATTTCATCATAAAACTATTTGTCGATTCGATTAGCTTCATATCTGTCAATATAACTCCCGTAAGGCAATCTACCTCAGGACTCTGTTCGAATCGTATTGCCATATTTCTGAGTGCATCGGGATGAAGTTTTCCGTCACTGTCAATGTGGACAATATATTTACCGTGGCTGTTATATAGTGCCATATTCAATGCTTTGGATTTACCTTGACTGGCATTGAGCCAGGTCATCGGCAGGTCTCTGAATTCATCCTGACACTGTCTGTATACCTCATAGCTATTGTCGGTGCTCCCGTTATTCACTAACAGAATATCCATCAATTCGATGGGATAGTTGGAATTGTGGACTGAAGTCAAACAAGTCCGCAAGGTTTCGGCAGAATTATATATCGGAATAATCAGGGTAATTTCCGACACAGCCTGCGGAATGGCTTTACCTTTGAGTACAAAGCTCTTTTTTAGCAGTATAAAAAAACCTCCAAAAGCAGGGATAATCTCCATAATTAAAGGGATGATTATCCAGGCCATCCAGAAGATTACTTCTCTGATTATTCTATTTATCAGTATCTCCATTTCCATAATTGAAACTACCTACCTTCTGCCGTATGATATGCGAACGGGTAAATACATAAAAGTAGAGAGCAATAGAAATAGAATAGAAAAATATTCTGCCAAAAATGGTATGAGCGAAATAGAAAATCTCATTACCGTAAAAGTAAATCAGTGTGCAAATCAAAAAAATTCTCAAAACATTAGCTAAAAATATAACTGCCAACCCTATGCAATTGATTATCAGTTTTTCAATTGTATTATAAAGCGGAAAGAACCATAGCATACAGCTGAAGGCCATAATTTCAATTACCCCTGAACATTCATAATCAATTGTAAGGGATACTGCGGTCGTATCTTTTGGAATAAATAATATTGAGTATTGATAATATGAGTCATACATTTCAAAAAAATCTCCCAATACGCCAGCAGCAGCAGATACTGCCATTTTTAAGGGCTGCATGATTAAGGGCTGTATCCAGAGCATCAAAAAGAAGAAAAGTCCGACACTGCCTATGCAAAACTTAAAAAAGTGAAGTCCCGTCCTGCTGAGAACCCAAATAACATATATCCAAACTATGAACGCAATGATTTTCAAAGTCAGCATTGATTATTCCTTTCACTTGGCATAAGCCGGATGCTTCTTTTTGTAATAATAAGCAAGGGAAAGCAAAACGATAACCGCACCTATTGCAACCGCAATATATGGTCCTGTTCCGGCACCGACACATACAATATCCTGCGATCCCAAATCGGGAAACATAATTGCGATATCAACTACTCCATCAGGCTCATCTGTAATTGAGTAAAGTGGGATTTCAAACTCCGCTTCATCGGATTCCCCTTCCTCCCTGGTATAATACCCCGAACCGACTACATCCCAGTTATCTGTCAGATGAACTTCAATTCCGGCTGTACCGGACTCTTTTTTCTTCATGGAATCAAGCATCAGCGTAAAAGCTTCTGAACCCATGTCTGTATCCATAGTAAAATAAGAGTTTGGTAGTTCTGTATACCCGTTCTCGGACATTTTTATATGCACATATACCGTTGTTTCATCCCGGAATACAGAAACCAGGTGAATTTCCGAGACATAAGGCTTCTTACCATAATAAACCTCGGTATGAGGTTTATCCTCCCAATCATCATAATAACCATCAATATCAATAGAACCATAGTCTGCATAACCGGAAAAGGAAACCGCCTGTATAAGTAATAAACCTATAAGAACCTTCTGAATTATTTTTTTCATTGAACACACCTCCTCTTCCTGATAATGAAATACAGCAGAACACCTGTACCAAGTACTCCCGCACCGCTTAAAGCCAATCCTTGGGCCAAGTATGCGTAGGTTATTTCAATTTCCGTGTGGGGCTCTTGCACAACTAAAAGGTTATTTTTTTCATAAATTTTCTGATCACTCCGAAAGTTATCCTGATAAGCAATTGTTGTATTAATACTACCTTTTTCGGAATCAATTATCAACTTGTCTTTTTGTTTCTTGACAGAAATCGACACTACTTCCCTGTCCGGAAGTTGGGTCGGCTCAAACTCCAATAAATCATTTATCAGCATTATTATTGACTCATCCTGGGTTTCCATTGCATGAAACAATATATTGTAACCCATAAATATTATGTTTGGGCTGCCCGCCGTTCCTAAAAAAGGCATATTCTTGTTTTTAAACCAGGAATATCCGATTGCTTGCTCTACATTATCTAAATAAAAGGTATTCCACGTCGAGTATTCTTCTTTGAAGGGAAGCGCTTGATAAACCTGGTCATGATACATCAATTCGGGATACTGAGCAGAAAAACTTATAGCCTGGGCTGTTACCCCAAATAAGGTCATCCGGCTGGTCACAGGGTCAACCGGTATCCGACCCATATCGATGATTATCCTGACGCCCCCATTAGCGGTGCGAGTCAGCAGCTCCTCAGCGGCCTTCTTATCATTATAACTAAAACCGGAAAGGTAGATCACTTTATACCGGCTTAAGTCCTCATATCTGTAATCCGTTAGGTTATCACTGGAACCTTCTTCAAAAGATGGATATTCCAACGCTATTGCCTTTGCGGAATTACCTATTGCCAGCCCCGCATATTCGGAAGCAACACCAAAACAAGCGGGAGTATCCCTATGAAAAATATAAGTAAAGTTTGTTTCTTTATAAAATTTGTATCCTGAAGCCTGTGCAGCCTCAAGCAGTGAAGTCATTGTCCTTTTTGCCTTATCCACAAGTTCTTTATGCACCATAACTGTGTCATCACCCAGTTCAAGGCTGCGGTCAAAAAGATAGTAATAGTATCCTTTCTCTGCTGCTGTATTGATCATCATAATATTGTTTGCTGTCGCAGCCCCTTGCCATGCCCATCCAAAAGTGTATTTGGTTTTCGGTTCCTTACTTGAAAAATAATAAGACGGATAAGAATCAAAAACACTGAGATCTATCAATGATACTCTTTGCCGGGTAAGCTCTTTGGTAGTTGAAAGAGAATCAGATAATCTGGCAGGGTTATGGGAAAAATATTTCTCTAAATGTGCAGAGGGAATACTGTCAATAATAAGAAAGAAAGCTATAATAATCGCAACATAGCGGCGGCAATTCCGCCATTCCAGTAGAGCCAGCATAAATATGGCATATACGATAGGTGTAAAACGCATCATCCAAAGCAACTGGTTTAAAGGCAGCTTCTCCAGAAAAGGCACTACAACAGTTGTTGTTCCCAAAAATATAATAATTGATGTAAGAAAGCCGGGTAAGCTTTTTTTATCAGCTACAAAAATTCCGATAATGCTAATCACAAGGATTGAAAGTCCAAAATAATAATAGTCAAATATCTCCTGAGTACGCAGCAAAGGATTCAAGGATATTGAAATGGGGGTGCTTAGTGATTGCATGACTTCGGAGGTTGCAGCAGCATTCATCCCCATCAGTCCCCCTTGAAGAGCCGGGTATAACCAGACTCCGCAGAGTGCAAATGATAACAGCATGGCAACGATTATCTGGAAGGACTCGAGCAGGCGCTTCTGTCTCATACTGTAAATAAACAAAAAAATGAAGGTCCCTATGCCTGTCATGGCAGCAATCATAACATGAGATAATATAATGCAGCACATTATAAAAATTACGGGAACAACAGCCCACGTTTTGCTATGTTCCACATATCTCCATACAAAATAGAACAAATAGGGCAGAAAAATTGCTATTGCCATACGCGGGAAGTTTCCTTCAACAAAGAAAACTCTGATGTTATCAGGAAGAAAGAACCACAGCACACCAAGGAAAGTAGTAAAAAGCATCCTGTTATAGGCCCAACCCCATAACAGCCATCCGGTTCCTCCTATCACAAAAGCAAAAAGTACGAACAGCAGATATGAGGAAATCGCATCGCCCCCGGCGATAAATTGGAGTATGACGAGAAAATAATAAGGCAGTGGTGCCCAATAGCGGAAAGGTTGCATACCGTTGTACCAAAGATCGGTATAAAGAGGATAGAAGTCCCCTGCTCTGATACTGTGGTAAAGAAAATCGGATTTGAACAGATGACCGTATATGTCTGATCCCGAAGGGTACGCTCCTGTCTTTTTTAAATATATTGTAATAAGTACTCCACAAACCGTCAATAAAAGAAAACAAAGGGTGAACTGATAAACCGGTACCTTAACAGGCTGCAAAGTGGGTGAGGAATCCTCTATTTTGGGTTTAGGAGGAGGCAAAGGAAGCCCTGCTTCAGCTACCGGCGCGGGAGCATGAACTACAGGAATTGGCGTCTGTCCTTCTTTTTCATTTTCCGAAAGCAAATGATAAGTTGATTGAGAAATTATATCATCCATTAGCAAACTGGTTGCTTTAATTTTCTTGTGCCCGACAAGGAATCCCCGATCTGCATTTACTTCATTGACTATATAGCTGCGAATAGGGCTCTCACTAATTTCCAGGGTTTCTAAAACTAAATCTTTTTGAAAGAGAGCTTCTTTTAATAGCACAAAAAACACATTTCCCAGGTTTGTAATGGTAGGCTCAAGGTTATCAAAGGGAGGAACCTGCACCAGGTTTTTTTCTGAATAGACTTCCAAGGTTTCGGAAATGATAGCTTCTATTCTATCAAAGGGAATAAAACTCCTTCTACTCGGAAAAATAAATAAAGCTATATCAAATGTTTTAGCGTAAACAGATGAAATATCTTTAATATTACCGGAACTGAGAAACGTTATTAACTTATACCTTAATTTATACCCTTCCAATGCCATTACTCCAATATCCGACATTATCAAATGTTTTTTAGCCAACATGATATTACCATGTTTTTCTATAAAATTGCATCATTATTGATATTATCCCATTTTTTCTATAAAATTGCAATATCGCTGTTATAATCGACAGTGTCAATTTGTTCTCGGTTTTTAAAAAGCAGATTCTCCCTTTATGGTTTAACTAAATCAGTATTCCGGGTAAACGCACAAGTTGCCTTGCATCCGTTCTTTGAGATTTTCTCAGATGTCA
>Ga0116144_10000955_pt1 | contig 37083 bp, 24 predicted proteins | sample AD_UKC035_MetaG_FD_89746 | JGI IMG/M metagenome (GOLD analysis project Ga0116144, IMG submission 89746) | Active sludge microbial communities of municipal wastewater-treating anaerobic digesters from USA - AD_UKC035_MetaG | ecosystem: Engineered > Bioreactor > Anaerobic > Digestate | place: USA...
CAAAATATAAACCGCCAGGGAAAATTTTATACTTTTCGCTCATACGTTGCTAAGTAATTCTTTTATTTGCTACAAGCAAAAATAATAAAGAGGCAACGAGGCACAGCCTCGCGCCTACGGGGGTTTACTTCTAAGTGTTTAAGCACATAAGAAGAACAATCTTTAAATGCGGCTGATAACTGGTTCCAAGACATACTCATTACGGATTTGTAGAAATCTTGTAGCTGTGTGGTAAGTGGGTTAATCACCTCAGAAGTTGAAGAAATTAAACTCCAAACAGATGAAAGAACTGAAGATTTTGAAAACGAGATCGCTTATAATTAACCAGTGGGGTTTTAGACTCACTACTAGTGTTTGTATGTTAGTCTTTCTTTCATGTAGTGCACAAAAAAAATATTCTAATTCTACTGGTAGAACTGATTATGTTAAGAGATTGAATGATGCACTAAAAATTATTGACTTAAATAATTCAATTGAAGACAGCGCATTATTATGGATTATTCCCTTATCCCAAACAGAATTTTCAGATTACTATAAATACACGTATCCAGAAAATAAGTTACTACAAAATGCTTTCTATAAAACGGATAGTCTTATTACATCTAAAATTAAAAGGAATGATTCTGCATTTTATTTCAAATACTTAAATATGGCAAAGTTTGTTGATGGTGAATATGCAGAAAATTATTATGACTGGGTTGAGTATTTATTAGAAACAGATCAAGATGATGTTTGCAACGTTATCAATAGGAATAAACTTTGGGAGGCAAAAAGGTTACGTGAATTACTTAGAGATAAATGTAAATGACACCTCGGGATGGTTGTGCATTGTAAGTATCCCCGTTTCCGAACCATATAAAAGTAGAGTTTTCTTTATTCTGAAGGGCGGTTTTGCCTTGTAATTATATGTAAGGTTTTAGGAGATATGATAGATTTTGTGAACCGGGACGAAAATATTTTACAAGAAAATGAGTTTTAATTACATGATTTATTTGCAGGGAAAATACCGAGTTTATTTTTAATTTTTTAAGTAATTGAGAGAAACAATCTTTAAATGCGGCTGAAACCATTAAAAGATTGAACGTATTTTTTTGATATAAAGTTTCAAATTATTGCATTTGTAATTTGGTAAGCGCAAGCTGCAGTTTTTGTTTTGTTTGATATGCACATTTGTATTAATGCCGAAAGCAAACAATTTAGAAAGGCAGTTACAATGACTAAGAGACAAAATGCAAAATTGAACATGTACTTAGCGGTGCTATTAGTATTAAACTCTAATTCCATTATTTGGAATGTGCTGGCTGTGTTTGTAACAGCATTTGATAGTTTTAAATTAAAGCTGCAGACATTGCAAAGGGCAGTGCAGCGGCAGGCAGATTTGATAGCCGGTTATGCGAAGGATAAGCGGCTGAAGCGGGAGGCAATGGCGGAACAGGGTTTTGCCATAAAGAGCGCCATACAGGCTTATGCTGCGGATACGGACAACGTTATTTTGTTTGATGCTGTAAACTATGCTTTAAGCGAGCTGATGAGCGGTGCAGCCAACAGGAGTGTAACTAGATGTAAGAATATAAGAGACCTGGCTGATGTAAATAAAACGGCTTTGGTGGCTTATGGTGTAACTAATGAGATGCTTGCTGACTATGGTAAGGCAATAGATGATTTTGAGGAGGTGATTGCCAACCCAAGAGACCAGATAGGCGCACGTAAGGCTGCTACCAAGGATATTAAGGATGGAATAGCGGCCGTGGATGCAGTATTGAAAGATAAGTTAGATAAGCTGATGGAAAACTTCAGGCTAAGCGCACCTGAGTTTTATGCACAGTATTATAATGACAGGAAAATATTTGATGCTAAAACAAATTATACGGAGATACGCGTATTGTTGCTGAATAAGGAAACCGGTGCTAAACTTGAAGGCGTGGTGATGAAGGCTAAAGGGGAAACGAAGGAATACAGTGTGCTATCAAACAGCAATGGTATAGCGGATGCAAAGCAGATAACACCTGAGGTTTATGATTTGGAGTTTGAGTTACCAGGATTTGAAAAGGTGCTTAAGTCTAATATTGATATGAGCCCGGGTGAGAAGGAGGAGATTACTATTGAGATGGTGCCGGTGGTGTAGTTGAGGAAGTATTGAGTTAGGGGTTAGGAACCCGGTGTTATAAGGAGTTAAAAAAATGCTTGCAAGAGGTTGCAGGCATTTTTTGTTTGGGGATGAGGGTTGTATATAATGATTTATGGAACGGAGGCAGAAGGTATTTAATATGCCAAAAACTGTAACTTTTTAAAAAATCTTACATATAAAGTTATAAACCACAGCAAAAAATGATTTCGCATAACAAGAAAATTTTAGTGATGGGGCATGCCTCAAGCGGAAAAACCAGTTTGGTAAACAGGTTTGTAAATAACAGGTTTTCGCACGGCTATACGCCCGACAAGCAGATTAAAGTGGACAAAAAGCACCTTAAAATTAAGAGCAATGATTTAAGGGTTGTTGTTTGGACTGCCCCCGGTGAAATTCAAAAAGTAAAAGCATTTAAATCTTGCTACATAGGAACTGATGTTATACTACATACGGTTGATGTTAATAATCCCTCAACCTTTGCAGATGTAGATGAGTGGCTGAAGCAATACAAAAGATATATGCCTGCAACACCCGTTTATATAGCCTGCAATAAAATTGATGCAAACATTGAATTGGATGCTACCTGTTATTTTAAAGACATAGCATCTTACAGATTATTTTTTGTATCGGCTAAAGAAAATTTTAAAGTAGCGGAGATGTTTGATGCAATTTGCCACGACTTATTGAACCTTAACAACAACGCAAAAATTAAAGTATACTAAATCATAAAAACCATGAATGAAAACTCTACCAAAAAATCGCAATTAATAGTATTTGATGCTTCAGGAAAAATAATAAGTAGCTGTAATACGCTTTTTAATGCGAGCCGTATGGCAGGCAAAAATATTTTTGAAGTGTTTCCGGTATTAGGCTGCGTTAAAGAAATTATTACACGGCAGGAAGCAGACAGTGAGCCTATCTTTTTACCTCATATTGCATTTTCTACTTATAAGTACCGCAGCATTTGCGATTTTGTATTTGTAAAAAAGAAAGTGAAAGATGGTGTGGTGATTAGCTGGCTGATAAACGATAATTCTATGCATTACAAAAGTGTGTTGCAACCAAAAACACATACCGGTAGAAAAACTTACGGAAGTTATTTTATGATTGAAGCGACAGGTTCGTATTCAAAGCAAAGGTTTATACGCTAACAAGCTCTTCAGTTTCTAAATACAAGATATATTTTTGGATATTGCTATAGCCAAGTTGGGTTAAAACCTGTTGGTATTGGTTTAACTGATCAGTATGTTTTGAATCCTTACTTCCGGTTTTATAATCAAGTACAATTGCTTTTTCGTTTTTAATCATTAAACGGTCGGGTCTTAAAATCTCGCCAGCACTATTTATTAAATCACGCTCGCAGTAAATATTGTATTGATCGCTAAGCCACATGTTCTGTTTTAAAATTTTAATTGCACAATTAACGAGCTTTTGTGTGTGTTGTTCATCGGTTAAAGCACTTAACTTTTTTTGAATTTGATGCTCATCGCCCTCATCAAAAAAAACGGAGAGCAATTCGTGAACACTAATGCCTAACTGTGCCTGTGTGCTTTCCGCTTCAGTTTGTTTTAAAACTTTTAAGCCAATGTTTGAAAGATTAAATCCGGTATTAACGGTACCTACCTGAATAACTTCGGGGTTGTCAAAATTATCAGTCTTTTCTTTTTTAGCAGGTTGTTTCTTTACAAAATCCTTCCCGATTTGAAAACCATCTTTTAACCGGGTAAAACTTTTGCTGAAATTTTCGTCAGATTTAAATGCAGCATTAAGGCAGCCTTCGGCAGTTTTTACTCCGGCATCTTTTTTTAGTTCAGGGGCAAAAATGTAGAGTTGTTCTTCGGGTCGGGTAAAAGCTACGTACATTTTATTGAGCCCTTCCAAAAAAGTATTCTCCATCTCAGTTTCCCATTGCTCGCTAAAATATGTCTGGCTTAATAGCGATGTAGTTCTTACGGGTACACCACCAAGCTGTTTGAATGGTTCAGTATTGGTACTCACCCAAATTATTCCATCAGGCTTTGGTTGCATTTTCCAAAAGCAAAACGGCATTATTACCACTGGAAACTGTAACCCCTTTGATTTATGTATGGTCATTATCCTGATGGCATCTTCGCTATCGGAAATTACAACCGATTTATCTGAGCTTGCTCTGTCATTATCCCACCAATTAATAAACGCATAAACAGAGTTGGTATTTTTTGCAGTAAACTCAATTACCACATCCTGCAATGCAGTTATGTAAGAATCGTTACTTACATTTAATTTAAAGGTTTTTAAAACGCGGTTTAGTGTATCAGTTAAACTTTCGGCTTTAAATTTTTTTAATGAATCAAGCAGGTTTTCGAAATCTGTTTGATTACCGGATGCAAAATTACTTTCAGCCTTGGTTAGGTGTTTTATGTAAAACCAACGCGCAGCACATACGGAAACATTATCGGACGGCATGAGCAATACACGCATAATGTTTACAACAAAGTTTACCTGGGGTGCATTTTTAATAAGCAGTGAATCAGAAGAAATTATTTTGTCAAACCCATTGGCAAATAAAAAATCGGCAATGGCAAGTCCATCTCTGTTTTTATTTACCAAGATAGTTATGTCTTTTTGTTTATACCCATTTGCCAATAGTTTGTGAATGGTTTGATACAAATTAATTAATGCGTTTTTTTTCCATCCTTTAATATCAGGCTCCATATGCAATTTGGTTTCACTCTCGTCATCAGAAAAAAAACGTACTACTACATTGCCACTGTGCTCCTTTTTAACATGCTGCTCTACGCTGTTGTTCTGATAGGCTTCGCCAACACTTTTAAACCCGGTTTCGGCTTTAACAAGTACTGCAAGTGAAACAAAAAAGCGGTTATTAAAATCTACAATCTCTTTTGCTGAACGATAATTAAATGAAAGATTTTTTACACTTGTGTTGCTTTCAAAAACTTTTAAATCGCTCTGGAGTTTGTGCAGGAGCAACTTAAAATCGGCTCCGCGCCACCTGTAAATGCTTTGCTTAACATCTCCCACCGTTAAAACCGAACTATCTTCAGACAAAGAATTTTCGATAAGCGGCATTAGGTTTTTCCATTGCATGGATGATGTATCCTGAAATTCGTCAAGCAAAAAATGCCTGTATCTTGAACCGGTTTTCTCATACACAAAAGGCGTTTCGCTCAGACTGATTACATTGTTTAAAAACTGTTGCGCATCGCTTAATAGAAAAAGATTATTCTCATCACGGTATCTTTTTAAATGCTGTTGCATGTGTGAAACAATACCCGCAACATAAATCATATTTAAAACTGCACATGCCGTAAAATATTTTTGGCGACTGCCGCTAACACACCCCATTATAAGATGCATTTCATTTAATATTTTTTCAATTGCTGTTGGAGAAAGCAATCCTTTTTTATCACTGCTTTTAGAAAACCATGAATTGGCATTTTCCGATGCATCCAAAAAACGTTTGGTGGGAACAAAATCCATTGGCGAAGGATTATTAATTACCTTTAAAAAATAATTGCCAAAGCCTGCTTTGCCATAGCTGAAATCGTGCGGCTCTATATTAAACTCCTTTAACGTTGCAATTATTGATGTGGCTTTTGACTGAATAAAATTTTCAAACGCACTCTTAATTTTTTTGATCTCAGTAATTTGTTCAAGCGAAATATTTTTATCGCTTTTGTGCAATTGCTGGTAGCTCTCTTTAAATAATTCGTTGGCAATTTTTTTAAGCTCTTTCTCAATTTGCCACCCTTTTTCGTTATCTAATTTATCCAGAACAAAAGTCTCTAACCACTGGGTTAAATTTTTATTGGTGCCAACCTCAGAAAAAATACCGGCACAAATTTCATCAATTGCCGACTCCCTGTTTAGATCAACATCATACTTGCCGGGTAACCCCAACTCATACGACATGGCTTTAATGATTTTAATAAAAAACGCATCAATGGTGTTTACTGAAAAGGAACTGTAATCATGTAAAATATTTTCAAGTACATCTTTTGCCCTGCTTTTTACATTACAGTTTTTTCCTAATTCTTCAGACAGAATTTTTTCGAGGTTTTGCTCCGTTCCGTTTATTAAGCCAACCAATGCTGCCACAATCCGTTCTTTCATTTCTTCAGTAGCTTTGTTGGTAAAAGTTACTGCAAGCGTTTGCCTGTAATGATTAGGGTTGGTTAAAACTACCTTGAGGTATTCTAAAACAAGTGTAAATGTTTTGCCTGAGCCAGCCGAAGATTTATAGATTGTTAGCGGCATTGTTAAAGAAATTTAAAAATAAAATCACGCACAAAAATTTCTTCAAAAAGACTACAAACCAAAACTCAATCCCATTCTAATAATAGGATTGGTATATGGAGAATCGGGTGTTTCATTTAAGTTAAACAACACCATTAAATACAAGCCGCTGCTCTCCCCAAAACGTTGTATATAACCAGCACCTAATAATGGACTTAAAATATTTTTTCTTTCTACTTTATCATTCAGCGGGTCATATACTTCAAGGTTAAGCACCTCAGTTTCGTGATGTAGAAACAAATTTTCTAAAACATAATATCTTGTAAAAACCTTACCGCCATATATATCTGTTTTGTAGGTGTAGGTTTGTCCATTTGTTAAAGGGTATTTCTCGCTGTAGTAAATATAGGTTGCACCAATTCCAGCATGAAATTTTTCAGTTATCTTGTATCCAATGGTAGGAGAAATATCTATGTAGGTTACTGTACCAAACTGCAGCCCAAGATTTCCGCCATAAACAAGCCTATCTTTAAACGGAACTTTATCTTTAGGAGCCGGCATAATGGTATCGTTTTGCGAATATGCATTGGAGCCAAACAAAATAATTAATGCTGAAGTAACAGCAATTATTTTACTAATAATTTTCATTTAAAACTGTTTTAAAATTTAAATTCAATAAAATTCAATAAAATTCAAATGTAAAAACTTAAAGTAATACATCATTTATTTAAATGGCGAATCGTCTTCTTTAGCCATGTGGTTAAAAACAATTTTGTCCATTAAAGCCGGAAAAAATTTATTTAACCAAACGGTGAGTTTGCCATTTGCTGTTAAAATTAAATCTCTTTTCCGTTTAACAACGCCATTAAAAACAGCAACGGCAACCTCATCAGCCGTCATCATTACTTTTTCATTGCGTGGCGATTCGCCTTGAACTGTACCATCTTTACTTAAAGCCTTATCTCTAATTGAAGTAGCAGTAAAGCCCGGACATGCCACCAACACATGTAAATTATTTTTTAAATTTTCGGTCCGCAATGTTTCCAAAAAACCTTCCATTGCAAATTTGCTGGAGCTGTAACCACTCCTACCGGGCAATCCCTTTTTTCCGGCTATAGAGGAAATACCCACCAAACTTCCCTGCGATTTTAGCAAGTGAGGCAATGCGTATTTGGTTGCATATACTGTACCCCAAAAATTTACATCCATTAACTTTTTAATCACAGACAAATCGGTATCGTTAAACAATGCCCGCATAGACATACCTGCATTACAAATCAATACGTCAATGCGTCCGAATGTGATTACTGTAGCATCAATAAGTTTTTTGCAATCATCCTCAACACTAACATCACATACAACTGATAAAATACCCGGATTAATTTTTTTTAAGTCTGCCTCGGCATCTTGCAATTTAAAAGAATCGCGAGCTGAAATAACCACCGCTTTGCATCTCTTTGCAAACTGATACGCCAAGGCTTTACCAATACCCTCAGATGCGCCTGTTATTACAACAACTTTGTCTTTCACAAAAAATTATTTGCTGCTAAGATAAAAATACTCAACTATAGGAAGTGTACGGTTCAACTTTTTAGGTATTTGATACTTTTGGCAAATGCAAATAGTTGAAGTAAAAACTCCGCAGCATAAACAGCTTTTTTTACAAATGCCATTAGGTATTTATAAAAATGATATTAACTGGATTAGGCCGCTTGACAAGGACATAGAGCATGTTTTTGATGCTGAGAGAAATAAATTTTTCAGACATGGCTCCTGCACCCGCTGGCTTTTATTGGATGATAAAAAAAATGCGATTGGCAGAGTGGCTGCTTTTGTAAATAGCAAAACAGCCAACAAGAATGACCAGCCTACAGGCGGCATGGGTTTTTTTGAATGTATTGATGATAAGCAAGCTGCGTTTTTTCTTTTTGATACATGCAAAAACTGGCTCAAAGAAAAAGGTATGGAAGCAATGGACGGACCGATAAATTTTGGAGAGAGAGACTCATGGTGGGGCTTGTTAGTAGAGGGATTTACTCCCATTCCTTACAAAATGAACTATAACCCACCTTACTACAAAAGTTTTTTTGAAGAGTATGGCTTTAAAGTTTACTTTAACCAGTTATGTTATTCATTAGACCCTCAAAAAAGAGTTCAGGATAAAATTTACGCCCGCCATGCCGAGGTAAGTGCAAACCCTGATTACAGGTATGATCATTTACATAAAAACAATATGGATAAGTATGCTGAAGATTTTAGAATTGTTTATAATAAAGCATGGGTAAAGCATGGTGGCGGAAAAGAACTGGAACCAAAACAGGTAAAACAGTTTTTTAAATCAATGAAAACAGTTGTTGATGGTACTGCAATAAGCTATGTCTATTACAAAAACGAACCGGTTGCATGTTGGATAAACATACCAGATATAAACCAAATTTTTAAGTTTTTTAATGGCAAATTAGGGCTTTTAGAAAAGCTAAGATTTATATGGTATTTGAAAACAGGAAAAATTAAAAAGTTAATAGGAATAGTATTTGGTGTTGTGCCTGAACATCATGGTAAAGGAGTGGATAGCTTTATGATTGTGGAGGCTGCGAACAGAATTCAAAAGGAGAAGAGATATTTTGATTTTGAAATTCAGTGGGTTGGAGATTTTAATCCAAAAATGATCTCGGTAGCTGAATCTTTAGGAACATATAAAAGCCGCACACTTACTACCTACCGTTACCTGTTTGACAGAGAGAAGGAATTTAAGAGACACCCTATACTTTAGAATTGTTAATAAAAAGCAAGTCTGGATTTTTTTTAGTTAGGGAAAAAATTATTTTTGCAGCCCCAATCAGAAAAACAGGAGTAATTGTTATGCTGAAATGGATGATTCCGTAGCTCAGCTGGTAGAGCATTACACTTTTAATGTAGTGGTCCTGGGTTCGAATCCCAGCGGGATCACAGAACCTTCCGAAAAAAACGGAAGGTTTTTTATTGCACTTTCTTAAACAAGTGCGTTAAAAATATTTTTACGTTTGCTATTCCTTAAATGCTATGGCAAAAAGTATTCACCAGTGGTTTGCTAAGTACAATCAGAGTCACCAGAACAGCACAAATAAACTTATCCATTTTATTTGTGTGCCACTAATTTTTATCAGCATTATTGGTTTGTTAACTTACATAAAACTAACTCCTTCTATTGATGCAAAACCAAACCTGTTTCCTTACTTTAATTTAGGCGAACTATTAATACTAATTGCGCTTATTTTTTATCTACGGCTATCGGTACCAATTTTTATAGGCATGGCCATTTTTTCTATAGCAATATATTTGCCTATGAGGTATGCCATATTAAAAACTGATTTTCCTGTGTGGGTTGTTTGTTCAATAATTTTTGTACTGGCATGGATTGGTCAGTTTTACGGACATAAAATTGAAGGAAAGAAACCCTCGTTTTTTACCGACCTTCTTTTTTTACTTGTAGGTCCGGCATGGATTCTTGGTTTTATTTTTAAAAAGTGGGGAATAAAATTTTAGAAATAAAACTTGTTGTTGCTTAACTTAGTTTGAAATCAAGTCAGTTTTTCTGAAATAAATGAACCAAAAATTTGCACCTCCCTAACATTAGGGATACACTTCATTTCTCCTCTCAACAGCATACCTTTTTTACTCTCACTTATGGGTTCAGGTTTTTTAGATAAGTTGGTATAATTATTTTGGCGGTCTAACAGATTTAGTCACTCATGTTAAAAAAATTACCGCTTTTAATTTTACTTCTTTTAATTGTATGCATTTGCGCAACAGCGCAAACAATAACCGGAACCGTAACCGATGCAACAAGCAAAGAAACAATGCCGTTTGTTACGGTTTCGGTAGAAGGTACAACCAATGCAACTACCACCGATATAAACGGTAAGTTTACTTTAACCAATGTTAAAACAGATGATGTTCTTCTATTCAGTTTTGTTGGATACACCTCTCAAAAAGTAAAAGTAGCGGGGCAACAAACCATAACAGTTAAAATGCAATCAGCCTCAAAAGAGTTGGGCGAAGTTGTAGTTACTGCTCTGGGGGTAACAAGGCAAAAAAGAGAGCTTGGTTACTCTACCGAAAAAATAAAAGGTGATGAAATAAATAAATCCAACTCACCCAATTTGCTTAACGCAATTACCGGTAAAGCAGCGGGTGTAATAATTTCCAACCCCGATGGTGTTGATGGCGGAACCACTCGTATCAGAATAAGAGGAAACAACAGCATCAATGGTAATAACTCCCCTCTTATTGTAGTTGATGGAGTTCCTATGCAAAACACTGCCGGCATGACTGATATAGGACGGGGACAAGATTGGGGTTCTGCTATTAACAACATTAATATGAATGATGTTGAATCAGTTGACATTTTAAAAGGAGGGGCTGCAACAGCATTATATGGGGCAAGAGGAGGTAATGGTGCCATTCTTATTACAATGAAGAAAGGACGTAAACTGAAAGGTTTAGGCCTAAGTTATAATTCAAGTTTTAAGACAATACACCCCTACCGCTATCGTGATGTACAAAACAAGTATGGAGGTGGTGCCCCTGCCGCTGATTTATCGGCTCCGCAATTTACAATTGGCGCTGATGGAATTGCATTATTTCCTGGTTTAGGCACTGATGCAAAATTTGGTTATCCGGGCTCTTCAGTTTCTTGGGGACCGGCATTTGACGACCGTCAGGTTACATGGTGGGATGGCAGTATTCGTAATTGGAGCGCGCAACCCGATAATCTTAAAATACCTTATAAAGATGGAAATAATTTTACACATAATATTTCTTTTGAAGGCGCGAGTGATTTTGGGAGTATGCGTGTATCAATAACACGCACAGATAACACCCCTATTGTACACAACAGCAACTTTAATCAAACAACTGTAAATACAAACACTACATTAAATATTACTGATAAGATGAAATTGAGTTTGTCATCGTCATATATTGATTATAACAGGCTAAATACTTTTTTCCTAGGCGAAGATGGAAACGCTATTACTAAAGCAATTTTGTATTCTTATCCTCGCAGTTATCAGGGCGAAGATTTGGAGCATTACGAGTTACCAAACGGAACACAAAATCCTCAAGATGGTTTTCCGTATTTATATATATCAAAACATTTATGGTGGAACTATTATAACAACAACACAACTCTTGACCGAACTAAATTATTAGGTGGAATTACGCTTGATTACTCTATTACACCCTGGCTAACTTTAATGGGTCGTACAGGTATTGATTTAACTAATGATGAATATAAAACAAAACATAAACCTATAGACCTGATAGGATTAACAGATGGATTCTATGGCGAGATCAACATTCGTGATCGCAATTATAATAATGAGTTTTTGTTGACTGCAACCAAAAAAAATATTTTTAAAAGCAATTTCAGCGTCAGTGCCAATGCAGGAGCAGCATCATGGGATAGAAATATGGAAGGAACAAGTGCTCACTCGGGTAAATGGTATTATCCAAACTGGTACAATCTTCAAAACTTTACTCCTTATGAGTATGGAACAGATTCTGCCGGAAATACAATTGTAGTTACCACCGGAGATAATGCCTCTGAACTTGCGCCACGCAAAACATTTAATCGCGAGCGAATCAATTCTCTGTACAGTTTTATCAATTTCTCTTTTAAAGACTACGTTTATCTTGAAATAACCGGTCGAAACGATTGGACTTCTACACTTCCTGATGATGCAAACTCTTACTTTTATCCAGGCGCATCTTTAAGTTTTGTTGCTACTGATGCAATAAAAAAACTTAAAACCAAAAAACTAAACTTTGTAAAAATAAGAGCAGGTGTTGCACAAACGGCAACAGGTACATCACCATACAGCACCGATTTTTATTATACTACACAGATTTATGGAGGCTCTCAGGCATCTACTTTTCCTAATACAATACCTCCTGCTGCACTTAAACCACAGCGTGTAAATGATTTTGAGGTAGGTACCAACCTTGGCTTTTTTGATGATAGAATTACTTTGGACTTTACATACTACTATAAGTATAGTTTTGATCAAATCCTTCAACTCCCAGTGGCTGTTTCTTCAGGAGCCCCCAATGTAAGAATTAATGATGGAGTACTTAGTAATAGAGGAATTGAACTGATACTAAACACAACCGTTTTACAAAAACAAAATGTAACTTTTAAAACAGGATTAAACTTTACCCGTAATAGAAATTTTGTTGAGAACCTTGGAGGAGATGCATTTACATATGAGATAGGAAATATTTGGGGAAACAATGGACCAAAAATGGTTTTACAAGAAGGAGATGAATATGGAACCATTGTGGGTTGGGATTATGTTTATAAAGATGGTAAGCGTGTTGTTAATGCTGATGGAACAGAATATTTAAAAACCCCAACTCAGGTAAAAATTGGAAATGCTTCAGCTAAATTCTTTGCAGGGTGGACAACATCCTTACGCTACAAAAATTTTATTCTTAATACTTTGGTTGATACCAAATGGGGAGGAGATATGTATGCGGGCTCTTATGTAATAGGTTTGCAAACAGGGCAAAGCCCCGAAACATTAAAAGAACGCGATGGTGGCGGCTTGCCTTATACGGATGCAAATGGTGTAACATCTAACACTGGAGTAATATTAGAAGGCGTGCACGAAGATGGCACACCTAACACTACGGTTGTACATTACTATTACAAGTATTTGCCTAACGCAGGAGGTTGGGGGAATTTTCTCTCTAAGCCCGGTATAGTAGAAAACACGTGGGTAAAACTTCGCGAAGTAAGTTTAACCTATACATTGCCTGATAAGTTTATAAGCAAAACAAAAGTGTTTCAGGGCTTGAGTGTAGTTTTTACAGCGCGAGATATTATTTACCTTTATACAACAGTGCCCGATAATATTAATCCCGAAGGTTATTTAGGTGCTGGCGATGCGCAGGGGTTTGAGTGGGGTGCATTGCCCGGCACACGTTCGTTTTCGTTTGGTTTAAATGCTAGGTTTTAATTGTTGGTAAGTAAGTTAATTTACAGTAAATGAGTTGAAAAGTTTAAAGAATAATTAAATGAGAAAAAAAATTTATATCATCCTTTGTTTTTTTGCAATGCTGGTTGTTTCATCATGCAAAAAAGATTTTGATGTAATAAATAAAGACCCCAATGGGTTTACCACAGCAAGTGATGGTGCGTTGTTTAACACCGTTATTAAATCTTTGCACTTTGGCTGGAACGAACAGTTGTATGTTAACCAATCTGTACTTTACAAAGAGACACAGCAAGTGGCAATTCCATTTATAAGATGGAACAATTACTCTTTAGGTACAGAAGAAATTTGGAGCAACTACTACACTACCCTCCCCAACATACGCGAATTAGAAACGAGGTTTAACGCGTTGGACAATAATTCAGGCGAAGTAAAAAACATGCAAAGCATGTTAAAGATTTTGCGAGCATTTAAAACATTTAAGGTTACCGATTTATTTGGAGATATTCCTTATACGGAAGCCGGAAGAGGTTTTCAAAACTTTAATTTGTTGTACCCAAAGTTTGATACGCAACAGAGCATTTATCTTTCACTCATAGACGATTTAAAATGGGCATCTGAAAATATTTCAATAACTGATGTTACCAAAGAACCCTTTCTCACTTTTAAGGAATTTGACAACCTCTTTAAGGGTGATATGGTTAAGTGGAGAAAATTTTCAAACTCTCTTTTACTACGTTATGCCATGCGAATGGTTAACAAAGAACCAACGCTTGCAGGTTTTATCATTAAAGACATTATAGAAAATAACAAGCCTTGTTTTGGTATAAATGAGTTTGGGCAACTCTTATTAGGCACAAATGAGACAGCCCTGCTAATGCCATCTGAACTTGGCTTTAGGAACGAGAGTAAAGGATGGGCTTACAACCAAAGCAAGGATATTAGAATGGGCAGCCTTATGTGGCAATATATCAGCAAGCATGACAGTACTGATGGCAGCGGCATTTTTGATCCACGTGCTTATTACTTTTTTGAGCCTAACAATTACAATAAATGGATTGCCTACCCTAACAATCCTCCCTCGGGCTTGCTGCCAGATGGTGGCGGACCTTACGAATATCAGCGCGATAATTTTTACACCGTTAAAGGAACAGATTGTAACTACTCTCCGGTTAACTACTACTTAGCACGCGATATGGACAACGTTCCTGATGTGCTTATTTCGGGTGCCGAAGTTTTATTCCTTAGAGCCGAGGCTTATCATAGAGGCATTGGAGTAAGTAAAGATTTAGGAATGTCATCTACCTCTTTTTTAGATGGCATTCAGTTCTCCCTTGATTTTTGGAACTATATTATGAATAGGTCAAAACTACCTTCCGGTGTTACTTTTCAAACCAATGTTACTGTCCCCACATCAGTTAACTTTTTTTCATTACAGCAAAATATTGAATTTTTTACAGCCAGTGAACAAGATCAATTAAAAGAAATTTACAGGCAACAATGGATTGAGTTTTTCAGACAACCGCAAGAAGCATTTGCATTGGCGCGCAGAACTGGATTAACCCCTCATGTAGGAGCAGCAAGTGCGGTAAATAAATTTCCTATACCTCCTTCTGAAGTATCAAATAATTTAACAAACTGGTTAAACAGTTATTCAAATGGCGATGACCTTTCACAAAAAGTTTGGTGGATGAATTGATAAAAGTACAAAACACAAAGCACCAGGAACACAAAACATATTTCACAAACAATAAATAAACAAACAATAAACACAATGAAACAATTATTACAAAAACTAAGTCTTGCTTTAATGCTGTTTGCTATGAGTGCAATAACATTACGAGCTCAAACAAATCAATACCTCGATTTTGATGGTATTGATGATTATGTAGAAATTCCGGGTGCATCTGCAACTATTGCCGGTTCAACTGCGATGTCAATTACAGGATGGTTTTACAACTTCGGGTTATCTTATGGAAAGGGCATGATGGGATTCCGCTCCACAGGAGGCGGATTTTATTTGATTGAATTGAATAACGGCCAGATTGAGTGCCGTTTTCTAAATTCAGCAAACACGCTCTACCAATATGTTACACCTAACTTTACCATAGTACCGCAAACATGGCAACACTATGCCTGGGTTTACAATGGTTCGAGTATTACCTTGTATAAAGATGGTAATGTTGTAGGTAGTGCTGCTGCAAGCGGAACCATATCAAATGCCAATATACCATTTGCAATTGGTAAAAGTATTTTAAGTGGATTTAACTTTGTTTACAAAGGTGGTATTGATGAAGTGACAGTTTGGAACAAAGCATTATCACAAACTGAAATTCAAAACATGATGACTACTGAACCTGTAGGAACAGAACCTAATCTTCAAATGTATTACAAATTTAATCAGGGCGTGCCTGGCGGAAATAATACCAGCATAACAAACCTTACTGCTACTATTAACTCACCTGCTTATGACGGCAGCCTTGCATTGTTTGCATTAAATGGTACTACCTCTAATTTTCTTGGAACATTAAATAATTCTTTTCAGGCAATTTCTTTTCCCCAAATTACTACTAAACTTACTACCGATCCACCATTTGCTTTAAATGCAACAGCATCATCAGGCTTGCCAGTAAATTACACGGTGTTATCTGGTCCTGCTACAGTTAGTGGAAATACTGTAACGCTAAATGGTACACCCGGAACCGTAACGATAGAGGCAACACAGCCCGGAAATGCACAATACAATGCCGCCACTCCTGTAGTAAATACTTTTGATGTGGTTGATCCGGCAGCAAACCTTCCTGTTATAGAAGCACGCAACCCCATAGATGCAACAGATATTTATATGCCAACACTTGGAGAAATGCAATTAGCTGCGAAAGCGTCTATTGATTATCCCGGACTGTTTTCTGTAAATAATGTTCAGTTTGTAATTAATGGTACTACTTATCCGGCAATAGATCATGGTAACGGGCATTACACTGCATGGTGGACTCCTTCGGCTTATGGAGCACAAACAATTACAATTAACTCAACAAGTAATTTTGGTGCAACGGCTACAACTACACTTAACGTTAACGTTACAGCCACAGCTTCTAACATCAACAACCTTTCTGCATTCAGCAACGTGTGGTTATATACCGATACTGCATCGGCAGTACGTGATGGTTTCCTTCCTTCATTCGTAGGTGCTTTCAATAATATTACTGCTACACTTGTAGTTACTTGCCCTACTGGTGGTTGCGGTCCGTGGGATAGGGTTGCAAGTATTGATGCGCAAGGACATGATGGGCAATGGTTTGAAATTATACGTTACATAACTCCATACGGTGTTGCTTGTAACCATTCTATTGATTTAACAGACTATATGTCTTTGTTACAAGGTAAGGTTAGATTCAGAGCCAATTGCACAACACTTGATAATGGTTTCCTATATCAACTAAGATTTGATTATGCTGCAGGAATTCCTCCACACAAATACAGCAGTGTTAAACAAGTTTGGAAACAGATATATCCGTTTGGCGATTACGCAAACCTGCAACCTGTTCAACAAATTAATCATGGTTACTCATCTTTAGCTGTTGAATCTAAACTTAAATTAGTTAGTACAGGTCATGGTTGGGGTACTAACAATACGGGAAATGCAGCAGAGTTTTACAATGCCACACACAACATATGGGTTAACGGTGCCAATACATTTAGTCAGGTTAACTGGAAAACATGTAACCCAAACCCAGATGGATGCCAACCACAAAACGGAACATGGACTTATAACCGTGCAGGCTGGTGCCCTGGTTCTATTGCGCCTTATTTTGACTACGACTTAACTCCTTTTATTGCCACAGGAAGTATTGATCTTGATTATAAATTCTACTCAAGTTATATTGATCAGTGCCATCCAAATAATCCAAACTGCGTTACTGGAGTAACCTGCGCTGATTGTAATGATGGTTTTAATCCTGTTTTAGATGTAAACTGCAATTTGATTACTTGGTATGATGTTCCAACCAGTTTAAGCAAAGCTGACGCAAATCGTCCTGAATTCAGTATAAATCCTAATCCGTCCAAAGGAATTTTCTATTTACGTGCAATTAACTCAAGCAATAAAAATTACACTGTAGAGGTATTTGACATTGTAGGTAACGTTGTAAAAGAATTTAACTGGAATGGATTAAGCAAAACAGTTGATTTATCTGGTTATTCAAAAGGTGTATATGCCATTAAAGTTACAAGTGATAAAAAGAGCGAGTTCAAGAAGCTGGTAATTCAATAAAAATACTCTCAACCTGAACTTTAAAGCCGTTCCTTCTTGTAAGGAGCGGCTTTTTTATGCCAAAAAAATCCGCCTCTCATATGGGGAGAGACGGATTTTAATATAAATAATAATGAAAAAACTGCCTTTACATTCCGAAGCCGTAGTAGGCACGCATTCCGTTCGGATAAACACCTTCAATTAAAACACCACCTTGTTTCTTCTCTAAAATATTTGCCACTTCAGTGGGTGAGTTAACTTTCTTATTGTCTATAGAAGTAATTATAAATCCTTCTTTGATGCCTGCACCTCTAAGTTTACCGTTTTCGAGTTTTGAAATTTTTACTCCGTTAGTAATTCCAAGTTGTCCTTTTTCATCATCAGGCACAGTACTGAAATTGGCACCCAACATATTAATTACCTCATTCCTGGTTATTTCTGTGCTGCCTTGCAGGTTTCTGAGGGTTACCGCAAGTATTTTTTCTTCCCCACCACGCACAACGGTAACGTTAACCTTATCACCTGGTCTAAATCTGCCAACCTGCTCCTGCAATTCGCTTGCTGTCCTTACATTAGCATTGCCAACCTTGGTAATTACATCGCCCTCACGCAAGCCTGCATTTTGAGCGGCACCTCCTTCGGTTACGCCATTTACATAAACACCATCCAATGTGTTTATTTTACGCTCATCGGCAAAAGTCTGGTCAATATCCCTTATGCTTACTCCAATAAAACCACGTTGCACTTTGCCATATTCCATTAAATCATCCACCACTTTTTTTACAAGGTTAACCGGTATAGCAAAAGAATATCCGGCATACGAACCGGTGTTGGAAGCAATGGCGGAATTTATTCCTATCAGATTGCCTGATACGTCAACTAAGGCACCACCACTGTTGCCGGGATTTACAGCAGCATCAGTTTGAATAAATGATTCGATAGACGAAGCCTGGTCTGCTAGAATATGTATGTTGCGCCCCTTTGCTGAAACGATTCCAGCAGTTACTGTTGAAGTTAAATTAAATGGATTACCTACAGCTAATGCCCACTGCCCTACTCTCACGTCATCGCTGTTTCCATAAGGCATATAAGGAAGATTTTTCGCTTCCACTTTTAACAATGCCAAATCTGTTGCAGGGTCTGTACCGATAACTTTGGCAGTATAGGTACGCTTATCATCCAGCACCACTTCTACCTTATTTGCATTGTCAACCACGTGATTATTTGTAACAATAAAGCCATCTTCGGAAAGTATTACACCCGAACCTGCGCTTTGTTGTTGCTGTGGCTGCATACGCTGACCCCACATATTAAACGGGTCGAAAAAATTACCACCATAGTTTTGGCGCTCATAAGTAGTTTTAACGTGCACCACTGCAGGAACGGTGCGTTCCGATGCGTCAACAAAATCCATAACAGTGCCGGTGGCGCTTATAGGAAAATTCACCTTTTGAAAAGCCGGCTTATTTTCCAAAATTGATTTTGCTGTTTGCTTCTCTTCCATCTGCTTATAAACAGTAACTGAGGTTGCACCTCCAACGGCTGCAATTAAAAATACACTTAACGCTTTTTTTAATGTGTTCATGGATTATATATTTATTGGTTTGATATTTAAATTTTCAACTTTTATGCCAACGAAAATATGTCAGCCGTTATGAACCGGCTGTGAAGCATCTGTTAACAAGGCTTTAACAAACTAGAAGTTTACAGAGGAGAGTACAATCGAAATAAATTATTTTTGGGGTCATTACATTATAATGGTAGAAGTCAAAATTTCAGTTATCAGAAAAAAATGTCAGTAATTAAATTTTATAAATATCACGGTGCGGGTAACGATTTTATTGTGATTGATAACAGAAAAAAAATATTTCCTGTCAAAAATTACAAGTTAATTGAACAACTATGTGACCGCAGGTTTGGCATCGGGGCTGATGGTTTGTTGTTACTTAACTCATCACAACAATATGATTTTGATTTGGGTTATTATAATGCTGATGGTAAACCAGGCAGCATGTGTGGTAATGGTGCAAGATGCATTACTTACTTCGCATATAAATCAGGAATTAAAAAAAAGAAATTTGTTTTTACTGCGCCTGATGGTTTGCACGAAGCAACGCTTATTTCTGAAAATAAAAAAACAAATACTTCTCTTGTAAAAGTAAAGATGAGTGATGTAGCAGAAATAAAAAATATCAGCAAAGATTTATTTCTCAATACAGGCTCTCCTCATTTTATACGTTTTGTAAATGATGCATCCAAGATTGATGTATTTATAGAAGGAAAAAAAATAAGGTACTCAAAGCCTTTTGCGGTAAAGGGTACCAACGTAAATTTTGTAGCAGTAAAAAACAAAACGTTGTTTATCCGGACTTATGAGCGTGGTGTTGAGAACGAAACATTGGCTTGTGGTACTGGGGTGACTGCAGCTGCTATAGCTGCCGTTGCAACAAATAAAATAAATCAAACTTTAAAAATTAAAGTTCAAGCCTTAGGCGGAACATTATTTGTTTACTTAAAGAAAAACCAAAATGTTTTTGAGGAAGTTTATTTGGAAGGAGAAGCACAAGAAGTTTTTGAAGGCAGAACAACAATTTAACTTTTGAAGAAATCTATGTCCGAGAATTACAAATTACGGATCGAAAAACTCCGTAAAGAACTAAACGACCACAACTACAAATACTACGTTTTGTCTGCTCCCGAAATTTCTGATTTTGAGTTTGACAAAAAGTTAGAGGAACTTATTGCTTTAGAAAAACAACATCCCGAATTTTTTGATTCAAACTCACCCACCCAGCGTGTGGGTGGAATGGTTACAAAAGAATTTGAAACGGTTAAGCACCGTTATCCTATGATGAGCTTAGGCAATACATATTCACAAGAAGAATTACTTGACTTTGATGAACGCATTAAAAAAACGCTGGGCACCGGCAATGATTTGTTTAATCCAGGCTATGAATATGTGTGTGAATTAAAGTTTGATGGTGTAGCCATTGGCTTGTGGTATGAAAATAAAAAGTTAGTGCGCGCAGTTACACGGGGAGATGGTGTGCAAGGAGATGATGTGACCAATAATATAAAGACGATTAAAAGCATTCCGCTTACATTAACTGATAATGATGTACCAGATTCGTTTGAAATACGTGGCGAAATTTTTTTACCTCGCAAAGAGTTTGACCGTATGAATGCTGAACTTGCCACAGAGCTTGCCGATGAAGGTTACAACGATGAAGAAATTAATGAGAGGCTATACCGTAATCCGCGCAACACAGCATCTGGAACATTAAAGCAACAGGACTCAACTATTGTTGCAACAAGAAAGTTAGATTGCTTTTTATATGCAGTATATGGCATGAAACTTCCATTTAAAACACATGCTGAAAGTTTGGCTGCTGCAAAAAAATGGGGCTTTAAAGTGTCAAATGATACAAGAGTGGCAAAAAGCCTTGACGAAGTTTTTGATTACATCAACACCTTTGAGCAAAAACGCGAAACACTACCTTATGATATTGATGGCATTGTTCTCAAGATAAACTCATACAGGCAGCAGGAAGAATTAGGTTACACAGCCAAGAGCCCGCGTTGGGCAATTTCCTATAAATATAAAGCCGAAGCAGCCGTGACAGTTTTAAAAGAAATTTCTTACCAGGTTGGACGAACCGGGGCTATTACACCCGTTGCCAATTTAGAACCAGTAATGTTGGCAGGCACATTAGTAAAACGAGCATCGTTACACAATGCCGATATTATTACAAAGCTTGGCGTACGAATTGGCGATTATGTGAGTGTAGAAAAAGGTGGTGAGATTATTCCTAAAATAACAGGAGTAATTCTTGAAAAAAGAAACAATGACTCACAACCACATCAATACATTTCACATTGCCCTGAGTGCAACACATTGTTGGTTAGAAAAGAAGGTGAAGCATTGCATTACTGTCCGAACGAAAACGGATGTCCTCCGCAGATAAAAGGCAAAATGGAGCATTTTACTTCGCGCAAAGCCATGGATATAGAAGGATTGGGGAGTGAGACTATTGAATTACTTTTTTCTAAAAACATGCTGCACAACATTGCGGACATTTATGATTTAAGAAAAGAGCAGTTGTCATCAATGGAAAGATGGGGAGAGAAATCGGCACAGAATTTAATTGATGGCATTGAGGCTTCTAAAAAGATTCCGTTTGAGCGCGTGCTGTTTGCATTAGGTATAAGATACGTAGGTGATACGGTTGCAAAAAAATTAGCACGTTATTTCAAAAATATTGATGCCATTGCCAACGCAAGTTATGAGCAATTGTGCGAGGCGCCAGAAGTAGGCGAGAAAATTGCAGGAAGCGTTCAGCAATGGTTTCAAAACAACAGCAATCAACAACTGGTTCAAAAACTAAAAGTTGCGGGCCTGCAATTTGAAATTGTTTTATCAGAAGAAGATAAACCACTTGGCAATGCGCTTGCAGGAAAAACCATAGTAGTAAGCGGCACTTTTAAAACTTTTAGCAGAGATGGTATTAAGTCATTTATAGAAAGACATGGCGGCAAAGTATCAGGCAGCATCAGCAAGAAAACTTCCTTTGTTGTAGCAGGTGATGATATGGGACCAGCGAAACTTGAAAAGGCAAATCAATTGGGAGTTATAATTATTGGAGAAGATGATTTGGTTACACTTACAAAAAGTGAACCCTAAAATAGACTATACTAATTATCTTAGAATCACAATCTTACTTTTGTTGTTACATACCTTAATATGTGCAATTTAATCTTTTGTTTTTCCATCTACACAAGCTGTCTAAATTAAATGATTAATTCCCTTTATTGGCATATCTGTTAACTTGTGTTACAAATTACATATAATAATCGGTATTACCAAATAATCCCGTTTATCAGTACGCTTTGCAATAAATCATATTTATCCAGTTTATTCAAACAATAAAGCTGAATAGATACAACTGCAAAAAGAGAGATAGAAACAATAAGTATTATCCGAAAATTCGTTTAACCCAAAAACGAGAACATTGCAGGCGTACATATATTTTTGTTACTTAGCCTCACTTAAAAATTAAATAACCCACTATGATTAAAATATTAGCCAATGATGGCATTGATGCTGCCGGAAAAAAAATTTTTGAAGCAGCAGGCTTCAATGTAAGTACTGATAAAGTAGCGCAGGAAAATTTAGCTGAAGCATTAAAAAACTTTGATGCCATATTAGTGCGCAGTGCCACCACAGTTAGAACCGATTTGATAGATGCCTGCCCCAACCTGAAAGTGATCGGGCGCGCAGGCGTAGGTATGGATAATATTGACGTGAAGTATGCACGCGATAAGGGCATTGCTGTAATAAACACACCGGCCGCTTCTTCTCAAAGCGTGGCAGAACTGGTATTTGCTCATTTGTTTACAGGCGTTCGTTTTCTGCACGATGCCAACCGCAACATGCCTGCATCAGACAACAAAGAAACATTTGATAAACTGAAAAAGAACTATTCTGCTGGCATTGAGCTGCGCGGCAAAACACTGGGCATAATTGGTGCAGGACAAATAGGAAAATGCGTTGCCGCCATTGCTATGGGCTTAGGAATGAATGTAATGTTCCACCGATTAAACAATGAAGATGTGGTGGTTGATCTTGAGTTTCATCCGGCATTGGGTCAGCGTAAGGTAACGGTTAACTTTAAGTGTGTATCGTTTACTAAACTGATTACAGAAAGCGATTTTATAACACTACATGTTCCTTTCCCGAAAGGCTCGTCACCGGTTATAGGTAAAAAGGAATTTGATTTAATGAAACCAGGAGTAGGCATTGTTAATACTGCCCGGGGTGGTGTGGTTTCAGAAAATGATTTGATTGAGTCATTGACTTCAGGAAAGGTTGGTTTTGCTGGTATTGATGTTTTTGAAGGAGAACCACTTGTGAAAGAGGCGTTGCGCAAGCATCCGAAAGTTACTTTATCGCCACACATTGGTGGTTCTACCAAAGAGGCACAAGAGCGCATAGGAATTGAACTAGCTCAAAAAGTTGTTGAGCATTTCTCAAAAAAATAAACTTTTAAAATTTTCGTTTGATGTTTCACTCCCATGTCATCAAATAAAAATTAGGTTTGTATCTGCATGATTAACCAGTACGAAGTTCAGACATTATCGCACCTCGAACTGCTTGCCAAGCAAGTGGTAGAAGGCTTTATTACAGGCTTGCATAAAAGCCCTTTTCATGGTTTTAGTGTAGAGTTTGCTGAACACAGGCTTTACAATACGGGTGAACCTACAAGACATATTGACTGGAAATTATACGGCAGAACCGATAAGCTTTTTGTTAAACGTTACGAAGAAGAAACCAACCTCAGATGTCAGTTGGTAATTGATGTTTCTTCCAGCATGTATTATCCCGAGCCTGACAGCAAAAACAAAAATGTTTTAAATAAAATTTCTTTTTCACTTCATAGCGCTGCTGCCATTATGTATATGCTAAAATTGCAGCGCGATGCGGTAGGAGTAACTTTTTTTTCTGATAAGATTGAGGAGCAGATGCAGGCTCGCTCTAACCCTGCTCATATAAAACTCCTTTATCATAAATTAGAAACAGCTCTTGACACAAAAAAGAGTCAAAATAAAACTTCGGCAGCCGAGGTTTTGCATGATGTGGCCGAGAGCGTTCATAAAAGATCATTGATTATTATTTTCAGTGATATGTTTGAAACCGGCAATGATGCGGAAGACCTTTTTAAAGCATTGCAGCATTTAAAACACAATAAGCATGAAGTAATTTTATTTCATGTAGTTGATAAGCTAAAAGAACTTGACTTTGCATTTGAAAACCGTCCTTATAAATTTATTGATGTAGAAACCGGTGATGAGGTGAAGGTACATAGTAACCAGGTAAGAGAAGCATACCTTAATGCTATAGGCAATTACAAAAAAGAATTGATGGAAAAATGCACGCAGTATAAAATTGACTTTGTTGAAGCTGATATTAACCAAGGCTATAAGCAAATTCTTTTGCCTTATCTTTTAAAGAGAGAAAGAATGATAAAGTAGTTTTACTTTTTTTTCTGTGCGTTTACGAGCGTAAGCATTACCGCTACCGAAGCAGCAACATTTAAAGACTCAGGCTTTGTGGCCCCATCAGAAAAAGCAGGTATTGTTATTTTGTTTTTACAGATTGCCAAAAGCTCCTCACTGATTCCTTTTCCTTCGTTACCAAATAATATTATTTGAGAAGAATCAAATTCAGTTTGAAAAGCATTTTCGCCATTCATTACCGTTGCGTATGCACATGTTTTAAAATTGGTTTGGGCTTTATTTAATTCGCTTATCAGATTGCAATACTTTACACTAACCCTAAACAAAGATCCCATAGAAGCCTGCACAACTTTTGAGTTATAAATATCAACCGTATTTTCTGAGCAAAATATGGTTCTTACCCCAAACCAATCGGCAGTTCTAATTATGGAGCCTAGGTTACCGGGATCCTGTATATTCTCAAGAGCAATTACTGTATTATTAATATCAACTTCGGTACTGTTATCAGGCATATGTACAATAGCCAGAACATCTGTGGGAGTATCCAACCCTGAAATTCTTTTCATTTCAACTTCCGTAATTATTCTAAGATTTTCTAATCCTTGTAATTCATCAGCAATATTTTTTTCAGTATTGTAAACTTCCTTTACATTATAAGATGACTTTAAAAGTTCAGTTACCATTTTCTTTCCTTCAACAACAAACAACCTCTCCGCATAACGCTTCTTTTTTGCTTGCAGCGATTTCACAAATTTTATTTCTGCCGCTGTTATCATCGCGCTAAAAATAAACATTGGCGGGTTAGCAACATCACTATAAGTTTAACCTTGGTATTTGAAGTAATAATAAATTTGGCACTGCATCAATATGCAACAAGATTCACCGAGCTATAAATTTAGGGTTCGTGCAAAGTTTTTTGCACCCGCTGCAGTAATTCTATTTCTTGCCTCATGCAGCCCTTACAAACAACTTGCCGAAGGCGAATACCTCTTGCACCGCAATGTTTTAAAAAGTGATGTAAAATTAGACGAGGGAATTACCGTTAACGAAGGTTTAAATTCTATTATAAAACAAAAAGCCAACAGGCGCATACTCGGAATATTTCGCTTTCATTTAGGTGTATATACAATTGGCAACAAAGGAAAACCAACCAAATTTAAAAACTGGTTAAAAAATACTGTTGGCGAAGAGCCTGTAATTTTGGATACCACGCTTACATCCAAATCAGCTGCACAAATAAAACTATACATGAAAAATCATGGATATTTCAATGCAGTTGTTAAAGACACAACCATTTATAAAAAGAAAAAAGCCATTGTAAAATATACCATTAAAGGAAATGAACCTTTTTATATCAGAAATTTCACAAGAGAGGGAAAGGATTCTCTTGTATTGAATATTATTCAAAATGACTCGGCTAATTCAATTGTAAAAGTCGGGCAGATTTACAACGAAGACAATCTTGTAAAAGAGAGGGAAAGAATAGTTACCATGCTCAGGAATGATGGTTATTATTTTTTCAACCAAAGGCATATCAATTATCGTGTCTATACAAAATCAGATACTACCAATGTTAACCTTGTTCTTGATATTGAAAAGATGGCAGTATATGACTCAATTGGTAAAAATTTAATTGGCGAATATAATCATGTTCAACGCTACGTTAACAATGTATATGTTAACACAAATTACTCTGACTTTGCGGCAAAAAAAACTTTTAACACGGAAACCGATTCTGTTAACGAATTCATAATCTTCAAAAATCCGGTAGTTCATTGCATTAAATCATCGGTCCTTACGGATCACATAAATTTTAACAAAGGTGACTTATACAGCCAAAAACAAACAGATGCAAGCTACAGACGTATTAACACCCTTGGGCTTTATAAGTTTACAAGTATTAATTTTAATACTACTTACTATGATTCCATTAATTCTCCTTTATTAAATGCATACATAAATCTTACCCCACTTCCTAAGCAGGATTATAAATTTGAATTTGAAGTAACCAACAATGGTGGAAGCCGTGGTATAGCAGGTGATGTGAGTTACAGAAACAAAAATCTTTTTTGTGGAGGCGAGAACTATGAAATTAAATTACGATGCGCACTTGAGAAACAGAAAAACTTTGTTACAAATGATGAAAACACAGCAAGTTCTATCTTTAATACTTATGAATTTGGAATAGAAAATAATATAAAAATTCCGAAATCTTATGCTTTTACAAATTGGTTTAGAAAAAAGGATGCAAGTGTTAAAACTATTTTTACGGGTATTTACAATACCCAAAACCGTCCGGAGTTTAACCGCTCAATTTTTGATTTTTCTACCGCGCTTGAATTTAGCTACAACAGGTTTACCAAGTACACCATAACTCCTTTGCAGTTAAATTTCGTAAGCGTAAAATTAGATCAGCAATTTTTAACAAACTTAATTTTATTGGATGATCCGGTTTTACTTTCCAGCTATGACAATCATTTAGTTACTAACGGAAAATTTTCTTTTATTTACAACAACCAGGAATTAGGAAGGCAAAAAAACTTTTTTCTCTTTAGAGGTAACTTTGAAATAGCAGGTAACTCTTTGCGTTTAATTAAAGAAATACAAAACGATACTTCTAATTTAGATGGTTTTGGAAGATATCAGGTACTTAACAAACCTTTTGCACAATACATAAGACCCGATGCAGACTTCAGATTTTACCAGGTTTTCAATCAGCACAGTTCTATTGTTTACAGAATTTCAGGAGGGATAGGAATTGCATATCTTAATTCAAAAATTTTACCATTTGAGAAGGCTTTTTTTGCGGGAGGTTCTAATGATTTACGTGCCTTTAGAGCACGAAGCGTTGGACCCGGGGCATACAGCGCACAGTTAAATTTAGAGCGTATTGGAGATATTAAAATTAACACCAATATTGAATATCGGTTTGATATTTTCAGAATCTTAGAAGGTGCATTTTTTGTTGATGCAGGAAATATTTGGTTACGGAGAAAAGAAAACTCACAGCCAGAAGCAGAGTTTAATGCTTCCAGATTTTTATCTCAAATGGCAATAGGCACAGGCTTGGGTTTTCGTTTCGATTTTACTTTTTTTATTTTCAGGCTTGATGTGGGCGTACCTTTAAAAGACCCTTCGTTACCAGAAGGTGAAAGATGGTTGTTTAAAAACCTGCAACCCAAAGACCTTACTTATAACCTGGGCATAGGGTACCCGTTTTAAACCTATTCGTAACGCAAAGATTCAATTGGGTCTAACTTTGAAGCTTTGGATGCAGGATAATATCCCGAAACAACACCAACAGCAAAGCAAATTAATATCCCCATAAATATCCAAAGCCAGGGCACTACAAAACCAGATCCCATTGCTAAACCAAGTAAATTACCTATTAAAATTCCAAGTATTATTCCAACCACACCACCTATTTGACAAATTACAATCGCTTCAATTAAAAATTGTTTTTTAATAACATTGCGCGTAGCGCCCAAAGATTTTCTAATACCAATTTCTCTTGTTCTTTCAGTTACACTTACCAACATTATGTTCATTAAACCTATTGCTGCTCCAAGCAGAGTAATAATGCCAATGATAGTTGCAGCAGCAGTAACCATTTGCAGTTGCTCCATCAATATATTGGCAAGACTATCGCTCTTTGTAATTCCAAACGAATTCTCCTCTCCTACTCTATCGCCTCTAATTACCCTAAACACTCCTGTTGCTTCTGCAACACCTTCTTCTAATTGTTCAATATTATTTACATTTATGTTTAAAGTCCATGAGCGGTTGTTCCCATATAATTGCTTCGCATTTAAGTATGAAATTAAGCACATTTTATCCCCGCCAAAACCCATGCTGCTACCTTTTTCCTTTAAAACACCTATTACCCTGTACCTTGCATTGTTAATGCTTATGACTTTATCAATAGCAGAAGTCCTTTTAAACAATTTAGAAGCTACTTCGCTTCCAATAATTACTACGTTATCAGCCTGCTCTACTTCTGTTGCCGAAAAATTTCTACCGGTTTCAATGGTGTTAGCAGATGTGGTCATATAGTTTTCGTCAACACCCATTATGTTTATATTGGGGTTGGTTTTTTCGGACTGATAACGTGCAGTGGCTATGCCATCGGCAAAGGTTGATATTGAAACAATAGCAGGAAAGTTAAACTGACGTTTAAATTCCTGCGCGTCATACAATTCTATTTTCTTAAATGCCTTAGGGCGCTTACCTGAGTTGCCCATCCTAATTCCCATTCCTGAATTACGAATTGTAAATGAGTTGGCGCCCATACTTGTAAAGTTGCTTGATAAAGAGCTTTTAATACCTTCAATGGCTGTGAGAATGCCAACCAATGCCATTATGCCAAAAGCAATAATTAATACGGTTAAAATGGTGCGCAGCATTTGCCCGCGTATTGCACTTAGCGCAACTTTTAAACTTTCAATTAAAGGCATGGCAACAAACTTACTAATTAATGCCAGACTACTTTAAGCCAGAAACTCAGCCAAAAATGAAAAAGGGCTGAACCACTATTGCTTTGAGTTGTGGCAAGATTATATTTGCATAAACAATTTAACAAAAAACAAATGAAAAGAAACTTATTGTTATTACTCGTTTGCGGTTTATTTATTTCTGTAAGTGCAAATGCAAACTTCAGGAAAGTAAAAGTCAGTAAAGCCGAAAACGCTGATGTTGTTACATCAACTGACACTACGAATGAAATGAGCCCTTGCGATGGCGATAAATGTAAGAAAGGCGATAAATGCTGTAAGAATAAAGACAGCAAGGCATCTGCAAAAAAAGCTAAAGGATGTTCTTCTGAAGGCTCTTCAACTGCTAAAAGTTGTTGCATGAAAAAAGATAAAGGAGAAGCCAAAGCTGAAAATAAAGAAGATATTAAAGAGGCGACTAAGTAATTTAAAATCCCTATAGCAAAAAAGGTGTGAGAAAATTCACACCTTTTTTTGTTGGCTTTATTCTGATAAAAATTATTTTCTTTGCTTTATGATTAATACGGAAAAAGCGCTAGCTCCCTGGATTTCAGTTGAAGACGAGTCGTTAAATGTGACTAATGAATACGACCTGTATCTTTTGACAGGTAATGACACAATTCAGTTTGCAATTTTAGATAATGACAGAACAAAATTTGTTGCATTGCACGATTACAACCTTCTTTCACTTAAATCTGATGACATAGCAGAGAAAGTTATGTCGGTAATTTTAAATGATGAGTTACTTAGCACCTATAAAAAATCTTTTAGAAAAGTTTTTATTTCCTACTCATCATCTAAAAACACCCTTATTCCAAATGCATTTTATAACGATGCAGAAAAGAAAAACCTTTTAAGCTTTAATTTCAACACCTACGAAAATGAAATTGCCTACAATGATAAAGTAAGGCAGATTGATGCGCAGCTTCTTTACAATGTTGACAAAAGAACTGCTGACTTTTTAAATGGTTTTTTCTCAAACACCCTGCATCATAATGCTACCAACAGCCTAATTGAAGGGATTATTTTGCAACACAAAAACAATAGTGAAACATTGATAACCGTTAATGTTTCTCACACCTCATTTGACCTCATAATTACAGAAGGAAAAAAGCTGATTTATTATAACAGTTTTACGTACCAAAGCACAGAAGATTTTATGTACTACATCCTTTTTGCTTGCGAGCAAATGCAACTAAACCCCGAAAGTGCTGTATTTTATTTTTCTGGTATGATCGAAAAAAATTCTGCGTTGTACCTGCTTGCCCAAAAATATATCAGAAATATTCGGTTTACGCAGCGTCCCGATTTTTGCGAGTATAGTTACCGATTTAATGAAGTCCCATCACATTATCATTACCGGCTTTACAACCAATACCTATGCGCATTATAAGCGGGCGCTTCGCACGAAAAAATATTACAGCACCAGCTAACCTTCCAGTACGACCTACAACAGATTTTGCAAAGACAGGATTATTCAACATCCTCAACAACAAAATTAATTTTAAAGAAGTAGCCGCATTAGACCTTTTTGCAGGAACAGGTAATATCAGCTACGAATTTATTTCAAGAGGTGCTGATAGAATTACCTGTGTTGATCAATCGCAAGCCTGTACTAAATTCATCACTCAAACATTTGAGTTATTACATGCTAATGAAGCATTAGTTATTAAGCAGGATGTATTTTCATTTCTCTCAGAAACGAATAAAACTTACGATTTAATATTCGCTGATCCTCCCTTTAATTTTCAGCATTACACAGAACTTGTTGACACCATATTTGAAAAGGGGATATTGAATAAAAACGGTTTATTGGTTTTAGAACATGGTGGTAATATCAACTTTTCTCAAAACAAATTTATTATTGAGGAAAGAAAATACGGTGCCGTACATTTCAGTTTTTTCAAGAACTGATTTAATCTTCAATAGTTGTTGTGTTACCGTCAACAGTTTTGATGGTTTGCCAGTTACCATTTTCATCCTGCTTCTGAATCTCATACTTTTCCACTCCGGTGTCCCACCCGTCATACTTATTCCAGTGCAGAAGTGAGCGGTTGTTCTGATCCATTTCGGAATCAAGCAGTACAGATTTAGCAATATTACCAGGTAACGTTTGAACCTGGCAAACATTTTCGATCTCTATTTTATAAATGTATGATTGCTGCTGAACGTTTACATCTAAATCGCTGTAAGATGTTTCAGGTGGAGATACCATACCTATCATTTGCATTTGAAGCGTATCTGATGAGCGGTAAACAATATAACGCACAACTTTATCCGGAGAAATTAAAGGCGGCAGCCATTCGGTCAGCAAATGATTGTTGTCAACTACAGTAGTTCTTCTCAGCTCAACTTTTTGTTGCGAAATTGTACTTGAAGGGGTTGCTTCTGCAATGTTGCTCATACTCTCGTAAGGATTGCCGCACAAATCAAAAGCAATAATGCGGTATGAATAACCGAAGGGGCAAAAAGCACCCGAATCAATTATGGAATTAGTGCTTGCATCTACAGTAACAATAGAATTAAAATTACCACCGTTATCACTACGCATAATTTCATAGCCCCCAACTTCGCAGCCTTCGTAATAATTCCAGTTAAGAGCAACGGCATCCTGCTGGGCGGTGGCGTGAAGTAAAATAGATGTGTGTACAACAGAGCTATCCAGTGTTATTTTGCTGTTACACATATTTATGGTTTGTATTTTATAGGAGTAGCCATAAAGATTTGCATTTACAGAACTATCCTGATAAGAAGAAGAAACATTCCAACTTGTGTTTTTAGGATTGATATCCGAATAAATTAAGTTGAACTGACCTGTATTAAAATCTCTCCTGTAAAGTTCGTACCTGCTTAAATTTGTTGCAGACGAATTCTGCCAAACTATATCAATGTTGTTATCATCTTTTACACTCACACTTAAAATAGGAACTACTGCAGGCGGTGCACTTGTTACAGCATCAATGTAATTTGGTTTTAAAATGCTATCGGTACAAATACCTTCGTTAATTACTTTGAGCGAAACAGTATATAAACCCGTCAAACTGTAGAACTGCATGGGGTTTGCGGTTGTATTACCTATACCGTTTCCAAAACTCCATTGATAAGTTGGGTTCTGTAAATTCTGCGATAGATTTATAAACGACACTGCCAACGGCACACATCCTGATTGATTGCTTGAACTAAAATTAGCAACAGGATAAGGAACAACTTTAATGAGTTGCTGCCTGATAATTGTATCGGCACATGCACCATTGCCTGCAACAAGTTTAACAGAATAAACTCCTGGTTGGTTATATTGATGGGTAGTACTGAAAGCTGCAGACATGTTTCCATCGCCAAAATCCCATGTATAGGTGTTTCCTACGGTAGAGTTATTTGTAAAACTTACTTGGGATTGCACACAAATTACTGTATCGCTTACGGCAAAATCAGCAACAGGTGTAGCGGCAATATTTATTACAGATGGATATACGTGGGTTGCTTTGCAGCCAATACTATCTTCAACAGATAACACAAGTTGATAGTTGCCTGAATTTGTGTAAGTATGCTGGGGATTAACAGATGCAGAACTATCACCATCTCCAAAATTCCAAGTTAAAGAAACGACATTGCTGCTGTTGTTTGTAATTTGAATCGTAAACGGTGCGCAACCATTTGTAGCAGCAACAGCAAAATCAGCAACCGGACCTAAAACAGTAATAGCTTGCTGAAGGGTTTTTGTCTGAGAACAATTACCTTGCCCGGTTGTGGTTAAAGTAACTGTATAATTTCCCGGAGAAGTATAAATATGATCAGGATTGGCATCGGAAGATGTTGCCCCATCACCAAAATCCCATTGATAACTTACTCCATCTGCTGACAGATTATTGAAAGTAGAGTACAATGGTGCACACCCTATTGTATTTTGAATTGAAAAATCGGCAATAGGGCTTGATACCAGTATTGCAGAATCAAGTGTAATAGTTTGTGTGCATCCGTAATTACTAATTGCTGTAAGCGTTAAATCAAATACTCCGTTTTGATTGTAAGTATGAGTCGGATTATTTGTTGTATCAACATTTCCATCACCAAAACTCCATGAATAACTTTGTACATTCTGGCTTGTATCGGATATACTTAAAGTAAAAGGGTTGCAACCCGCAGTATCACTCAGCGAAAAACCCGTTTTCATTATTTCAAGAACAGGTTTAACAATGGACATTACACATCCGTTTGTATCGCGTGCTGTTAATACCACATCGTATTGTGGTTCCGTTGTAAAGGTGTGGGATGGGTTTCTTTGAGTACTTGTTGCACCATCTCCAAAAGCCCATGTCCATGAAACAACATCATTGCTCGTATCGGCAAAATTTACCGTAATGGGCATGCAACCCGGTAATTGGATAGAAGTAAACCCTACTCTTAAATCGGGAACATAAACTGCCTGTGGTAAAGTGTATGTGCTTGTGCATCCATTTTTAGTAGCAGTTAAGGTAACATCAAAATACCCGGTTTGCTGATTGTAGTACCAATACTTTAAAGGGTTTACTGCTTGTGAAGTGGTACCGTTTCCAAAATTCCATTGATATAAATCGGCACCAGTGCTTTGGTTGTTGAATTGAATGCGTACCCAGCCACAATTAGAGAAAGGAGTATCGGCAGTAAATGAAGCAATGGGTTGATCTATTTGCAATGGATTGTTATAAGTAAATTGTCTATTGCATCCGGTTAAGTCTGTAACATTGAGTGTAATATTATAAGCCCCACCAGAGGTATAAACGTGATAGGTGTTTTGCTGTGAAGAAGTATTACCATCACCAAAGTTCCATGTATAGGAGGTAAAATTATTTGCATAGGTATTAAAGAAAACGGTATCACCTGCGCATGCTTTCGTAGCCGATAAATTAACCACATTATCGGGAGCAGCATAAAAAGTTCGGGTGCGTAAGCTTGTGCAGCCATTTGTATCGGTTGCTAAAAGTGTAATGGCATAGTTAGCTCCTGATGAGTTGTATTGATGAACAGGATTTGCAAGTGTTGAAGTAGTGCCATCGCCAAAATCCCATAAAAATGTGGCAGCATTTGAAGAGGTGTTTGTTAGTGTTGCAGTAGAGCCTGTACAATTCAGTTGTGTTGTTGAAGTAAAATCGGCAACGGGACCCGGAACCGTTACAGCTGCAGGAATAAATAGCGTGTCCACTCCCCCATTTGCTTTTGTAGTAACTAAAGTTACATCGTAAGTGCCGGGTAAATAATAAGTGTGCACAGGGTTTTCGTCTATTGAAGAGGTACTATCCCCAAAAAACCACAAAGAACTTACAGCACCAAAAACGGGGTTATTAAAAAACATGGTGTATGGCGGGCAACCGGTGTGTGTGGTTTGTGTGCCGCCATCATTAGCAGTGGTATCGAGCGGAAGTGTGCCCATACCCAATGATAAAGGAGGCCATGTGTAGGTGTAGCTGCATGAATCATTACTTAATGTGAGTGTAACAGTGTATGGACCTATACCTGTGAATGTATGCTGAGGGTTCTCCACATAGGCACTATCGCCATCGCCAAAACTCCATGCCCATGCCGTTGCGCCCGATGTGTTTGCATTAAATTGAACATTAAATGGGGGAAGGCTATCGGTACAAACTGCAATAACATTTGCCGAAAGCATATCAAAATTCATTGCATAGTTATGGGTAACGCTGCTTTGGCAACCATCGGCAAAGGTGGTTGTAAGCGTAACATTATAATGCCCGCCATTATTGTAAACATGCACGGGATGTTGTTGTGTAGATGTTGAACCATCGCCAAAATTCCAGATCCAGGCAACTGCACCCACAGTGCTATCAGTAAATGTACCTATGTATGGCGGACAAATAGTTTGTGTATGAGAAAATACTGAATGACCACCGCCAATATGATATGTACTGAAGTTTGAAATGTTTTGTGAGCATCCTACACCATTGCTTTGGGTGGCAAGTGAAACGGTGTATGTGCCCGGTTCGGTGTAAGTATGCGATGGATTGGCAAGTGTTGATGTAGCACCATCGCCAAAATTCCATAGCCATGAAACAGCGCCTGATGAATCGGCAAAGTTTACGGTAAATGGAGCACAGCCTGTTACAGGTTGTGGCGGATTAAATGCTGTTACGCTACTGCTTACCTGAAATGGAGTAGCATCAACAACTGTATCCTTACAACCATTAATATCGGTAGCAATTAATTTTACAAAATAACTTCCGGCACCAGTAAACTGATGAACAGGATTTACATCTGTGGAAGTGATGCCATCGCCAAAATCCCATATATAAGAAATGCCGTTTGTGGTGTTGTTATCAAATGAAACTATTAACGGATCGCAGCCTGTGTATTTATTAGGAGTGAATGCAGCAACGGGTCCCTTAACCTGTACAGTGGTGGTGTGGGTATATTGAGCAGAACATCCATTGGCGGATGTAGCAGTTAATGACAGAAGATAGTTGCCGGCAGTGGTGTAAGTATATACGGGATTGGTTTGAATAGATGTATCGCCATTGCCAAAATCCCATACATAACTCGTATTGCTATTGACAGGTGCAACAGGAGAAACTGTGAGCGGAGCGCAACCTATTACGTTGCCAACTGTAAACTGTGTATTAGGTGTAGCATCAACATTAATTGAAAGAGGCAGAGATGTATTGGAACAACCGTTTGGATAAGTAAATGTAAGCTGAGCGGTAAAACTTCCGGATGAACCATAGGTATGCGCCATGTAAGGATTTGTTCCGGTGGTATTGTCGCCAAAGTTCCATAAAGAAGCAGAAGCACCATTGGAGGGTGCATTAAACATAACACTTAGCGGTGCACAACCGGTTGAAACATTTGCAACAGGCTGCGGCACCAGGTTTGGTAAAATATGTATGTAATTATTTTTTACAACGGTATCGGCACAGCCATTAGTGGTTGTTGCAACTAACGTAACTGAATAATTTCCGCTTGCTGAATAAACATGGCTTGCATTGGCACCGGTACCGGTGCTTCCATTACCAAAATGCCAGAGATAGGAAGAGTTGTTTTGTGATGAAGCATGAAAAGTAAAAGGGGTGGTTACAAAGCATGAGGTAGTTGTATCGGCATAGAATGCTGAAACAGGTTTTGGGTTAATGGTTATGTAATTTTGTTTAGTAAGCGTTGTTGAGCAACCATAAGAGGTGTTGTAGCAAATAAGTGTTACTGAGAAATTTCCTGAAAGGGTGTAGTTATGAACGGGATTAACTTGGGTGGATGTTATGCCATCACCAAAGTCCCATACGCAGCTATCGTAACCTGTGCTTGTATTGGTGAATGAGATAGCGCTGCCAGGGCATGCTGATGTGTTTGAGGCAGTAAATGAACCAACAGGTTTGGAAACGGAGGTGATGAAAGAATTTTTTTGCAAGGAATCTTTCAATCCTGAATTGCCAATAACCACTAATTTTACGTTAAAGCTGCCTGCATTGTTAAAGACAATAACAGGATTGGTAACAGTTGAGGTGTTTCCGTTTCCGAAATCCCAAACATAAGAAGCAGCGCCCGTGGACTGGTTGTTGAACTGAACGGTTAATGGCACACAACCAGCCTGTACATTGGCAGTGAATGCGGCAGATGGTGTTTGTGCATGTGCATTTTGTTGCAATACAATTATGAATGCAACTTGCAGCAGCAGAAAAAGCAGCTTTAAATAAAAGGGTATTTGCTTCAGTAATTTCATCAAGAACTGTGGTCCGTAATAAAAACATAGTGTTGTACGGAAGCAACAGCGTTTTGTTATAAAATCTTACAAGTTTTTTTGAAAGGTGAAAACGCAATATAGACTATAGTATAAGTGCTAAAAGATGCTGTTGGATTGTTTAGTGATTTTTATGGATTGGTTGGGAGTGTTCAACCAACTGTGCTTTTAAAAAATTCTTTTGAAGAGAAAGAAGCCAGCGGGCTCCTTCCCCTTCTCCAGATTTGTTGATTTGTCCATTACAAACATACTTTTTTTATTGTTGA
>Ga0116144_10000960_pt1 | contig 36966 bp, 30 predicted proteins | sample AD_UKC035_MetaG_FD_89746 | JGI IMG/M metagenome (GOLD analysis project Ga0116144, IMG submission 89746) | Active sludge microbial communities of municipal wastewater-treating anaerobic digesters from USA - AD_UKC035_MetaG | ecosystem: Engineered > Bioreactor > Anaerobic > Digestate | place: USA...
CGGCACCGAACAGGTCTCACACGCCTGCTGCTCCTCTTGATGTGGTGCCTATGGGGATCCGTGGCGCGGGCTGGCGGACCGTTCCGGCCATTGACCCAGGTGCCATTGGTCGACTCGGTGGAGGTCCTGGTGGAGGATCAACGCCTGGTGGGAAGCGCTCTGGCCCTCTTCCTCGGGCCGTTCGGCGCGCATCGCATCTACCTCGGCACCACACCACGGGTGGCCATCATCTACGGCCTCACCTTCGGCGGCTTCGGCGTCCTGCCGCTCATCGACCTGGGCCACCTGCTGTTCAGCAAGAACCTTGAGCAATACCGGAACTCGGACAAGCTGATCATGTGGGGCAAGCCCCGGGAGCAGCTCACTCCACGGTGACGCTCTTGGCCAGGTTGCGGGGTTGGTCCACGTTGCAGCCGCGCATGACCGCGATGTGGTAACTGATCAACTGCAGGGGCACCACACTGAGCAGTGGCACCAGCGGATCGGCGGTCTCCGGGATCTCGATCACGTGATCGGCCAGGTCCTTCACCATGGTGTCGCCCTCCGTCACGATGGCGATGATCTTGCCCTTCCGGGCCTTCACCTCCTGGATGTTGCTCACGACCTTCTCGTAGCTCGCCCCCTTGGTGGCGATCACGAACACCGGCATCGCCTCATCGATCAGCGCGATGGGGCCGTGCTTCATCTCGGCGGCCGGGTACCCCTCCGCATGGATGTAGCTGATCTCCTTCAATTTGAGCGCTCCTTCCAATGCAACAGGGAAGGTGTATCCGCGACCCAGGTAGAGCGCGTTGCTCGCATCCTTGTAGATGTCCGCGATGTACTTGATCTGCGCCTCCTTCTGGAGCACCTTCTGCACCTTGTCCGGGATGGCGTCCAGCTCATTCAACAAGCGGTAGAAATTGCCGCCACTGAGGGTGCCTCGTTTCTGCCCGATCATCAGCGCCATCAGCGTGAGCACGGTGACCTGAGCGGTGAAGGCCTTGGTGCTGGCCACACCGATCTCCGGCCCTGCGTGCGTGTATGAACCCGCGTGGGTCACCCGGGCGATGCTGCTGCCCACCACATTGCAGATGCCGATGATCATGGCACCACGTCCCTTCGCCAGTTCAATGGCAGCCAGGGTATCGGCCGTCTCCCCGCTCTGACTGATGGCGATGACGATGTCGTCCTCGTTGACGATCGGGTTGCGGTAACGGAACTCACTGGCGTACTCCACCTCCACCGGGATCCGGGCGAACTCCTCGAAGAGGTACTCGCCCACCATGCCCGCGTGCCAGCTCGTTCCGCAGCCCAGGATCAGGATGCGCTTCGCATTGACGAACTTCTGCTCGTAATCCTTGATGCCGCCGAGCACCACCTCCCCCTTGCCCAGGTTCAGGCGGCCGCGCATGCTGTCCCGGATGCTCCGCGACTGCTCGTGGATCTCCTTCAACATGAAATGGTCGTAGCCACCCTTCTCCAAGGCCTCCAGCTGCATCTCGAGCTCCTGGATGAAGGGGGTCTTCACCTGGTTCTTGATGTTGCGGATCTTCAGGCCCTTGGTCCGGTCGATCACGGCGATCTCCCCATCCTCGAGGTAGACCACGTTCTTGGTATGCTCCACGATCGGCGTGGCGTCACTGGCGCAGAAGAACTCACCCTCACCGATACCGATCACAAGCGGCGAGCTCTTGCGTGCCGCCACCATCACCTCCGGGTCCTTGCGGTCGATGACCACGATCGCATAGGCGCCGACAACGTTGGAAAGGGCCAGACGAACGGCCTCCGCCAGATCCACGTTCTCGCTCCGCTGGATGTCATCGATCAGGTGCACGAGCACCTCCGTGTCCGTATCGCTCCGGAAAACATGGCCCCGATGAACCAGCTCCTCCTTGATAGGCGCGTAGTTCTCGATGATGCCGTTGTGGATGAGGGCCAGATCGCCGCTGGTGCCCTGGTGCGGGTGGGCGTTCACATCGTTCGGCGGACCATGGGTGGCCCAACGCGTGTGGCCGATCCCGACGGTGCCCACCGTGGACCGACCATTGATATGCGACTCCAGGTCGCTCACCTTCCCCTGGCACTTGTAGATGGTCAGGGCATCACCTTCGAGCAAGGCCACGCCCGCACTGTCATAGCCACGGTATTCCAGGCGACGCAGTCCGTTGATCAGGATCGGATAGGCTTGCTTCTCTCCCAGGTAGGCGACGATCCCGCACATGTCCGTTCAGTATGTGGTAAATGTAAGGAGCAGGCGCATGGGGGTGTCCGGATGCTCCGGTCCACATAGGATCGCCCTGTTCGCGCTCACACCGGCACTGCTCGCCACGAGCACGAGCCCGTCGTTCGGAAGGGTTCCGTTCATGACCTGAGAGGCGTACCGGGTGATGTTGAAACGGTAGGTCCGTTCGTTCGCATCGTAGGTTCCGCCGATACCGGTGACGCCGTTCAACTGGTCCGCCAGAAAAACATCACTTCCATCCTCCTTGCGGAACAAGAGCAGCGTGCCGGGCGGGGTATGGAACGGATGGAAGCTCCCGCGCACCGGCACCACCAACTCGGCCTTGGACAGCACCTTGCCGGGTTCCAGGCGTTCCAGCAGATCCGGGAAACGCAAGGCTGCCCGGTAGCCCCCAAGGGTCTGGAGGTAAAGCGCCTCGCTCGGTGCCTCCTGATCGATCAGCGCATCGGAAAGCCCAGTGGTCACGGCTTGGAAGCGGTCACGTTCCACCGAGGTGTACCGCACACCGCTGGCGCTCATGATCAGGTCCAGACTCCGGAGCAGTTCGGGTTGGTTGTTCGCGTCGTGGTAATACACCGTCACCTTCGAGCTGTTACCCGTGGTGTTGAAGTAGAGGATGCCTCCCTGGTTGGGTGCCTGCGGACCGTTCTCCACGGAGACCTTGATCCCCTTGAAGAATTCCAGGAACGAAGGGTTGTCCACGAGGGCGGATGTTCCGAACGCGTTCAGGAACCGATCGGCGAGATCCAGCCGCAGCGGGATCCGCACCTGAGGAACCACCGTGTCGTTGGCAAGGATCACATTACCGGTCGGATCCGGCGTGATCTCCCCTCGATGCAAGGCGACAAGATCATCGGCGAACACCTCCGGCCGGTCATTCGAGTGATAGACCGTATCGACCGAGAGGGACGCACTGAGTTCCTGCACCACGAAACGCTGGCGGCTGAGGTCACCATAATGGGTTGCCGATGGTTCGAACGCAAGTGCCAGAACGATGCTGTCCGCGACAAGGCCGCTATTGTCCTGTCCTTGACCGATGTTGTTCGCTGTGAGCCGGAGCTGGGCGATCAAACTGGCCTTCAACGCACCGAAGTCCGGGTCCACGTACGAGCCTACCAGGTTCCGCGAGAGTCCACTGGTCTGCACCGCGCTGTCCTGAAAGGTGAACGCATGCATCGCGGCGGTATCGGCGGCAAGACCGAGGGGTTGGCCGGGCAACAGTTCAAGACCGAGATCATCATCGGGCTTGCGGCAGCCATGAAGGACGGCGATGCCGAGGCACGCCAGCAGCAACCTGGATGACAGGCCTGCGGGCCGGTGCGGAAAAGGCGCGGTCACCGGATCAAACGAGGGCTTCCTCCAGGATGGTCTGGTAGAACTCGGCGTGGGCCTTGACCGGATCCCCGTCGGCCACGAAAGGCATCACCGGCTTATCGTACGCCTTCACGGCAGTCTCCAGGCCCTTGCTCAGCTTCGCCGTGGAGCGGACCACGGCATCGGAGAGACCCATGGCGAACTTCACCAGTTCATCCGTGTTCGGCTTGGCCAGCCCCTTGAACAACTCCTTGTCAAAGCCTTCCATCACCAACTTCTTGGCGAGGTCCTTATCCAAAGCCTCCGACTTCTGATCGTGCACGCTGAAGACGAGCTTCGTGTTCTCGAAGTGGGGGTCATCGGCGAAATGGTGGCGCACATACAATGGCACGAAAGCCGTCATCCAGCCATGGCAATGGATGATGTCCGGCACCCAGCCGAGCTTGCGCACGGTCTCCAGGACCCCACGGCCGAAGAAGAGAGCGCGTTCATCGTTGTCCGGAAAGAAACACCCTTCCGCATCGTGTGTATCGGCTTTGCGGCGGAAATACTCCTCGTTATCGATGAAGTAGACCTGCATGCGTGCGCTCGGCACACTGGCCACCTTGATCAGAAGGGCATGGTCGGTGTCATTGATGATCAGGTTCATGCCGCTCAGGCGGATGACCTCGTGCAACTGATGGCGGCGCTCATTGATGCACCCGAACTTGGGCATGAACACCCGGATCTCGTTGCCGAGGTCCAGGATGCCCTGGGGCAGATGCCGCGCGACCTTCGCCATTTCCTCAGGGCCGTCCATGAAGGGTTGAATGGACTGGGAGATGGTGAGGATCTTCGCGTTCTTCAAACTCATGGTCGATCGGGGAATTGCGGGTACAAAAATATAGACTTTTCAGCGGAACTTCAACCTTGAAGCCTAGCTTCGCCCCACTCCCACCCTCACGGAAACCGCGTCCTACTTGGATTTCCTAGAACTTCCCCCGGCCATGGCCGAGTGGTCCGCCCGGGCGCGTCGCGAGGGCCGGTCCGTTGGTTTCGTGCCCACCATGGGCGCTCTGCACGAGGGCCACTTGGACCTGATCGCAAGAGCGCGCAAGGATCACGCGAAAGTGGTTTGCAGCATCTTCGTCAATCCGCTGCAATTCAACAACTTGGAGGACCTGGAGCGGTACCCCCGGCAGCTTGAGCAGGACAGTAAGCTGCTAGATGAAGCTGGTTGCGATGCCCTCTTCGCTCCCCAGGTCGAAACGCTGTTCGCTGATCTTCAGCCACATACGTACGACCTGGGCCGCTTGGATGGCCATTGGGAAGGTCCTTCCAGGCCCGGTCATTTCCAAGGTGTGGTGAACGTGGTCGAGCGGTTGTTCCATTTCGTTCGCCCGGACGAGGCCTTCTTCGGGGAGAAGGATCGTCAACAGCTCACCCTTCTGCGGCACATCGCCAGGCAGGAGCACTGGCCGGAACGGATCGTCGGTTGCCCGACCGTGCGTGCCGTGGATGGACTGGCCCTGAGCTCTCGGAACGCCAGGCTTTCCCCTGCTGAGCGCCAAAAGGCGACCGTCCTGTTCAAGGCACTGACCGTTGCTGGAGCCATGGCCTTCCGCCACACGGTACAGGAGGTCGAAGAAGCGGTGAGGGAGACCGTGGCCAACGAACCTGGGGTGCAGCTGGATTATTTCGGCATTGCGGACCACGACACCCTGGAGCCCCTGATGGATTGGGGTGATCGCGACCTGGCTGTGGCGTTGATCGCTGCGCAGGTGGGACCCGTGCGGTTGATCGACAACCTCACCCTGTGGCGCTGAGCTGCCGGTTGCCACTGGTACCTTCGCCGCTCGTTTCCAGCCATGACCATCGAAGTCGTCCGCACCAAGATCCATCGCGTACGGGTCACCGAGGCGAACCTGGATTATATCGGCAGCATCACCATCGACGGGGACCTCATCGATGCGGTCGGGTTGGTGGAGGGAGAGAAGGTGCAGGTGCTGAACGTGAACAACGGCGAACGGTTGGAGACATACGTGATCTGGGGTGAACGAGGCAGCGGCGTGATCTGCATGAACGGTCCGGCCGCGCACAAGGTGCAGGTGGGCCATATCGTGATCATCGTGTCCTATGCTCAGATGGGTCTGGAGGAGGCGCGTGGCTTCCGACCCAGCATCATCTTCCCGGACGAAACAACGAACCGGCTCAGGCCATGAAGAAGCTGCTCTTCAATACATTGAAGATCGTGGTGCCCATCGCCCTGGGGGTCTGGCTCGTCTATTACTCCTATGCCCAACTTGACGGGAAGCAGCGCGTTGAGCTCTTCGATGCGTTCCGACAGGCGGACCTGCGCTGGCTGGCAGCCGTGCTGGTGCTGGGATGGCTGAGCCATGTGAGCCGCGCCTGGCGGTGGCGCTACCTGCTGGAGCCGCTTGGTCATCGCGTCCGGTTCTGGAGCAGCTACCACGCAGTGATGGCCGGTTATTTCATGAACATGCTGCTGCCGCGAGCCGGTGAGGCAAGCCGTGCGGTCACCCTCTACCGACTGGAGCATGTGCCTTTCGAGCGTGGCTTCGGCAGCATCCTGGCCGAACGCGCCGTGGACATGGTGATGCTGCTCGGCATCACCGGGATGACCCTCCTGTTGCAACTGGACAAGCTGGACATGTTCCAGGACCGCATCCTTGCCTTCAGGGCCGGACAAGCCACGGACCTTGCTGCGCCCGACGGCATCAACTGGGGCCCTTGGATCGGTGGAGCGCTCGTGCTTGCTGCGATCGGTGCGGCCTATATCGTCTGGTCCCGTCCTGCACTGCGTGCCCGCGCGATGGATGGCGTACGAGGCTTCATCGCCGGTGTGGGCTCCGTATTCCGCACCAAGGACAAGGGCGCCTTCCTGCTGCACACCTTCCTGATCTGGGGTCTCTATGTGGCCATGTTCCTGCTGGGCTTCCAAGCATTGCCGTCCACCAGCGACGTCCCTCTGGCTGGCTTGCTGGCAGGCTTCATCGCCGGCTCGGTGGGCATCATCCTCGTGCAGGGAGGGATCGGCGTGTTCCCGGCCTTCGTTGCCTTGATCGTCGGCTTGTACATGGCACCTCCTGATGGCGGTGGGCTCATCCGCCCCGATGCGCTCGCCATCGGATGGCTGCTCTGGTTCGTGCAGACGGCCATGTTGATCGGCCTCGGTGGCCTATCGCTACTTTTGGCCGCTCGCGACCGGAAACCGAACCTACCATGAGCACCGCGACCATCCCCGCCACCACCGACCGCAGGGTCCTGGACCTCGTTCAAGTGCAGCGCGCGGTGAACATCTGGCGCATGAAGGGTGACCGCATCGTGTTCACCAACGGATGTTTCGACATCCTCCACCGCGGCCATGTGGAATACCTGCAAGAAGCCGCTGCCCTCGGAGACCGTTTGATCATCGGTGTGAACAGCGACGACAGCGTGCGCCGCCTCGGCAAGGCCACGGACCGTCCCTACAACGACCAGGACAGCCGCGCCAAGGTGCTGGCAGGGCTCCGGCTGGTGGATGCTGTCGTGATCTTCGACCAGGACACACCGCTCGAACTGATCCAGGCCATCGGCCCCGATGTGCTGGTGAAAGGCGGCGACTGGACCGAGGACAAGATCGTTGGAGCCGATATCGTGAAGGCCCGTGGAGGCGAAGTGCGTTCCTTGAAGCTGGTGGATGGCTTCTCCACGACCGCCTTGGTCGAGAAGATCCGCCATGGCGGCTAAGGTCCGCTCCCGTTTCGTTTGCCAGAACTGTGGCAGCAGCTACGCGCAGTGGCTGGGACAGTGCACCCAATGCAAGGAATGGAACACGCTCGTCGAAGAGATCGTGGACCGCGTGGAGGAGAAACGCGGTGCGCCGGCCAGCGTGAAGAGCCGTAATCCCAAGCCGATCGCCATCAGTGAGATCCCTGCGCAGGACGGCCCGCGCATCCCGCTGAGCGATGGTGAGCTGTCCCGCGTGCTGGGAGGTGGACTGGTGCCGGGCAGCATGGTGTTGCTTGGCGGCGAACCGGGCATCGGAAAGAGCACCCTCCTGCTGCAGACCGCACTGCGCAACCCGCACCTGAAGACCTTGTACGTGAGCGGTGAGGAAAGCGAGCACCAGGTGAAGATGCGCGCAGAGCGGTTGGAAGCAACGCGCCCGAACGGACGGACGAACGAAGGCAACGGCTGCTTCGTGCTTACGGAAACGAACACGCAGAACATCTTCAAGCACATCGAAGCGCTGCAGCCCGGTCTCGTCGTGATCGATAGCGTGCAGACGCTGCACACCGCCGTGCTTGACGCAAGTCCCGGTAGCGTGGGTCAGGTACGTGAGTGCACGGCGGAGCTGATGCGCTTCGCGAAGACCACGGGTATCCCGATGGTGTTGATCGGCCACATCACGAAGGATGGCTTCATCGCCGGGCCGAAGGTGTTGGAGCATATGGTGGACTGTGTGCTGCAGTTCGAGGGTGACCGCGACCATGCCTACCGCTTGCTGCGCCCGTTGAAGAACCGGTTCGGCAGCACCAACGAGCTCGGCATCTACGAGATGCAGGGCAGCGGTCTGGCGGAAGTGGAGGATCCGAGCCAGGTGTTGCTTGGACGCCGCGAGGAACGACCAAGCGGTGTGGTGGTGGCCGCCACCATGGAAGGCATGCGACCATTGCTGATCGAAGTGCAAGCGTTGGTGAGCAGCGCGGTGTACGGTACACCACAGCGCAGTTCCACCGGCTTCGACCTGCGCCGCTTGAACATGCTGCTGGCGGTGATGGAGAAGCGCTGTGGATTCCGGCTCGGCCAGAAGGATGTGTTCCTGAACCTGGCCGGGGGGTTCCGGGTGGAAGAACCAGCGATCGACCTGGCCGTGGTGTGCGCGGTGCTCAGCAGCAATGCCGACATCGCCGTGCCGATGGACGCGTGTTTCGCCGGCGAGGTGGGCCTGACCGGTGAGATCCGTCCTGTCACCCGGACCGAACAACGCATCGCCGAAGCGGCCAAGCTCGGCTTCGCGCGGATCTTCGTTCCCAAGGGTACCAAGGGCATCGCTCCGGTGAAAGGCATCCAAGTGGTGCAGGTGGGCCAGGTGAACGAAGTGCTCGGCCACCTCTTCGGCTGATCAGCGCCGGCGCAGGATCCCCTCGGCCGCCCACCGTCCCGTGCTGAACGCGCCTTGCAACAGGAAGCCGCCGGTCGGTGCGTCCCAATCGAGCATTTCACCCGCAACGAAAATATTGGGATGGCGCTTGAGCGAGAGGTCGTCATTCACCTCGTCCAGTGCGATACCGCCCACCGTACTGATCGCCTCATCGATCGGTCGCAATGCATGTACAGGTACACGGACCTGCTTCACATCCTCGGCCAGGTGTCGACCGTCCAGATACCGTTCCTTGGCTGTGAATGCTTTCAACAAGGCAAGGGATGGACGGTCCAGGTGCAACGTGGCGGTCCGCTCTTTCCAACTCGCATCGCGCAACTTCTCGTTGATCCTATCCGTGGTCAGGTCGGGCTTCAGGTCGACGTGAAGTTCCGCCTTCCCCAGGCTGTTCAGCTGCGCGCGCACCTCAGGAACCAACGGATAGATGGCGTTGCCTTCCAAGCCGTGTTCCGTAATGGTCAACTCGCCGCGGACAACCTTGTCGCCGCATCCCACCGCGATGTTCTTCAACGGCTTGCCGATGTGTGGCCGCAGATCCGCCGGCAGATCCACTTCCACGCCACAATTGCCCGCCTGGAACGGAACTATGCCCACCCCGATCCGCTCGAACTCGGTGAGCCAATCCCCTGTGGAACCGGTCCTCGCCCAGGAGGCGCCACCCAGTGCGAAGAGAAAGGCATCCGCATCGACCGATGAACGTTCCTCACCGATCGCGAAGAGCGGGCGTGTACCCACATCGAAGCCGACGAAGCGATGTCCGGTATGGATGACCACACCCTTCGCTCTCACCGCATCGATGATCGCCTTGAGCACCTCGGCCGGTTTGATGCCGCGCTGCGGGAATACCCGGCCGCTGGTACCCACGAAGGTGGGGATGCCCATGAAGCTCAACCAGTCGCGCAGGGCTTCAGGCCCGAAGGCCTCGAGGATCGGTCGCATGCGATCCGCTGGTGTGTACTGCGCGAACAACGCGTCACCGACCTTGCTGTTCGTGATGTTCAGCCCGCCATCACCAGCCACAAGGAACTTACGACCCGGGTTACGTCCTTGCTCATAGAGGTGAACGGCGCTGCGATCCGCGAGGTGATACGCTGCGATCAAACCTGCCGGTCCACCGCCGATGATCGCGACACGGCACCGATCGGTCATGCTCTTCACGGTCCGTATGACTTCCCCAGGCTCCTGAACACCTGTGCCCAGGGCACGCCGCCGGGTTTCTTCCCAAGGCGCACGATCACCAACTCGCGCATCGGGTCAACGTAGATGTACTGCCCCAGGATGCCCTCCGCCATGAAGTCTCCCTCGCGCGAGGGCAACCACCATTGGTATTGGTAGCGCGGTGCGCTTCCGTTGGTGGTATCCACCATGGTGCTCCGTTCCACCCACGCCTCGGGAACGAGCTGCTTCCCGCGCCAGGCGCCCTGGTGCAGGTATAACGATCCGAGCTTCGCGAAGTCGCGCGCTGGGGCGTTCAAACAGCAGAAGGTCTTCTCGATCCCTCCATCCTTCCGATCGATGCTCCAGCTTGACGGATACTCCATGCCCAAGGGAGACCACAGGCGATCTTGCAGGTATTGCGTGATGGTGCGCTGATCGCCCTTCGCCCGCAGCGCACGTTCCAGGATGAGCCCCAGTAACTGGCTGTTGCCGCTCACGTACTCGAATCGCTCACCCGGCTGACGCTTGAGCTTCATATGCTCCATGTATCGGTACAGGCGCCGACCGTAATAGTAGCGCGCTGCCGTGCCGAAGGGGTTCACATAGCTCTCACTGAAATCGAGGCCGCTGGTCATCTGCAGAACATGCTCCAGGGTGACCGCATCGAAGCCGTTCTTCTTCAACTCCGGCACGAAGTCCGTGACGGGTTGCTGCACATCGCCGATGATGCCGTCCGCGATCGCGCAGCCGATCAACATGCTCATCACGCTCTTCGCCATGGAGAAGGAGGTGTGCACGTGCGCTGGATCGTAACCCTTGAAGTAACGCTCGTATTTGATCGTGTCCCGCTGAATGATGAGGAAAGCCACGGTCGCGTGCCGCTCCAGGTAGTCGTCGAACGGCGTCTCCTTCCCCGCTACAGTGATGGTCCTAGGCGCCTTCTCCGGTTCCGATATCGCGTAGGTGTATGGAAGTGCGGATGGCCCCAGTTCACGCGAAGGGAACTTCCTGTGGTCCCGCGTATCGGCGAAATTGTACAGGAAGAAGCGACCGACGGTGCACCCGCCCAACAGGAACATCGCACCGATGAGCCACATGGTCCGTCCGCCCATGCGGACAAGGTAGGACACAGCAAGTTCCTGGATCCGTTCGTTAATTCTTGCCAGATCAAGGGGTCAGGTCATCCATACAATTAGTATGCACGCATACCTTTGCGGCATGAGCAAGGAACAACTCCGCATGATCGAGACAGGATCCGCCACGGTGGAACTGGTCTCCGATGTGCTTGTGGAGGTGCGGTTCAAGCCCGATGTGAAGTTGGATGTGGAGGGGCTGGGTGCGATCGTTGCCGCCAAGCGTGATCTGATCGCCGATCGGGATGTTGATGTGCTGGCCATCCTTCCGCCTGAACTGGACTTCGAACTGAACGTGCTCAATGTGGACCACCAGACCTTGAACGGTGGTTGTGGTCGAGCCAAACGTCTTGCCCTGGCAGCGCAGAGCTCCTTCAATCAACGGATCTCGGACATCTATTACCGCTATCACCCACGGACCCATACGACCCGCATCTTCCTGACCGAGGAGGACGCGCGGAAGTGGCTGGCGACGAAGCTCCCTGAGCCCTCCGCCTCCTGACCGGTCATTCCTTCACGAGCTTGTATAGCTCCTTGAGATCGGGGATCAACACCACCTCGATCCGGCGGTTCTTGGCCTTGTCGTTGGGATCGATCGGAACGTACTCGCCGCGCCCAGCGGCTGTGATCCGCACGGGATCGATGCGGCTCGACTCCTGCATGATGCGCACCACGCTGGTGGCGCGTGCCACGCTGAGGTCCCAATTGTCCTTGAAGGCGCTGCCTGCTGCGATCTTGTCGGTGTCGGTGTGCCCTTCCACCAGGATGCTCAGGTCCTTCTCGTTCTCAATGGCCTTGGCGAGCTTGCCGACCGCCTCGCGTCCCTTGGCATCGACCGCGGCACTCCCGCTAGGGAACAACAGCTTGTTGTCCATGCTCACATAGATCCGACCATTCCGGTGCTCCACGGTCAGTCCTTTGCCCTCGAAACCGGAGAGGGCCTGGCTCACACGGTCCTTGAGGTCCTTCATCGCGGCGTCCTTCGCGTCGATCTCCGCCTGTAAGGCCGCCAAGGCGGCCTGCTTCTCACCCACCCGCTTTGCCAAGGCGTTCACCGAATCCTCCTTGTTCTGGAGATCGAGCCGCATGGCCTCGAGGTCGGTGAGCAACTTGCGGTTCTCGCCGGTGCTCCCCGCAAGCAGCGCGTTATACTTGTTCAACAGCTCGTCGTTGAGCGTGTTGATCTTGTCGTACTGCACGGTCATCTTCCTGAGGGAAGTGCCGAGCACGGTGGTATCCCTTTCCAGTTCGCTCACCCGCTTGGTCTGGTCAGCGAGCCTTGCCGCTTGTTCATCATAGCTCGTCTGGAGGTCCAAGGCCTTCCTGGTCGCGGCATCCGCCTCCTGCTGCAACGCGTTGGAACGCTGCCTCTCCTCCTCGAACTTCCTGGCAGGCACACACGCCACGAAGACAACACTGACAAGGAACGGGATCGCAGGAAGGATGGAACGAGGGTGCATCGGCATGACTGGTACTTCTGACCCCAAAGGTCGCCGTGGGTCACCCGCTCAAGTGGACGAAAGCAACATTATTTTTGAACAAGTCGTTCCAACCGTAGATCATGGATCCTGCCACGAACACGGGACTTCCGAGTGATTGGGCCTATTCGCCCTCGATCGACCTGGAGACCAAACAATACATCCTGCTCGGCTATGCGCAGCGCGTGCAGGCGCGATTCAAGGAGCATAAGCTATACCCCTACCTGGCCGACCTGCGGACCCGGACGGATGAATTGCTCCGACTGCAGCAGGACAAGGAGATGTTCGCACGAAGCATGCATACGACCCTCATCGGTTTCGACCCGGTCACCGGCCGCCCTTTGCGAGAGGATCCCGAACAGCACGAGCCCCTGCATGTGATCGACCAGGTGATCGATTTCGCCGTTCCCAAGTTGAGGCATCTGTTGCAGCGAGGGATCGGGCTGCGTTCCGAACTGGTCCAGCAGGTCAGGTTCACACCGGTGGGCCTGCAACCCTTGCATGCCAGGGAAGGTTGGCTCCTGCTGCAGCTTGGCCGGGAGGCACGTGTATATGCGTATACCATCCCGTTCCTGGTCGAGCAGGATGACGACCACCTCCACCGCAACGTGTTCACCCGGTATGTCACGACCTATACGCTCAGCCTCACCCGGAACTTCGAGCATATCAAGTCGGACCTGATCAACGAACACCCTCACCTCCCCAATCCGGCCACCTTTGCCGTGGAAACGGAAAGCTCCCTTCCCTGCATCGAGACCTTGGTACCGCTCGCGAAGCACATGGTCCGTGCCCATGTCCTGGGCCTGGCCCAAGGTGAGGTGTGAGGATCACTTGTCCGATCGAGCGGACGGGTCGAACCAGGTGGTCCGAAGATCACGCACCTCCATCCCGTTGATCGGCAGGTCGCGCACCCAGGGTTGAAGCAGCCTGACGGAGCGCTCGTGGTACAGTGGCGCGACCACCATGTCCTCCATCAACCTGTGCTCGGCTTCAGCAAGCAGATGCATCCGCTCGGATATCCCAGGTGTCCGCAATGCGCGAGCGAACAGAGAATCGTACGTCGCATTCCGGTATCTCGTGCTGTTCAGATAGGAGGGTTGTGCGGTATCGGTCGGAACGCTCAATCCGTAGAACAAGGCGAGGAAATTCTCCGGGTCGGGATGATCAACGATCCATCCTTCGCGCCAGATGCGTGCCTGGCCCATCTCCACGCGCTTGTAGTGTTGCTCCGCCGGCAGCACGGAGGTGATGACCCGCAGCCCGAGGTTACGGGAGAGCATCTCCTGCACGGCTTCGGCCACCCGGATATATCCGAATCCGTCGCTGTTAACCTGCAGATAGATGCCCGGCATCCCGGATCCGCCCGGGTGCCCCGCCGCCGCCAACAATGCTGAAGCCTTGGCGGGATCATACATCAACGTGGGTACCGAGTCATATGGGTAGTCGGCGAACCCGGGTGCCACCACTCCGTGTGTAGCCGGGACCGCCAGCCCGTTCAGGACGGAATCGACGATCGCCTGACGGTCGATGGCCAAGGAGATCGCCTTCCGGATGCGGACATCATCGAACGGGGGGTGGTGATGGTCAAGCCCGTAGAACTGGACGGTCAGCCCGGGAACAGCCTGTACCTGATATCCGGTGGAGCTGAGCAGCTCCTCCGTACGATCGAGGGGCAGTTCATAGATCATGCTCAGGTTGCCCTTCTCGAACTGCTGCAGCTCTTGTTCCTTCTCCTTTACGAAGGTGCACCGGATCGCGTCGAGGAAGGGCAGCTGGTTGCCGTGCTCATCCCGTCCCCAATAGGCCGGCCATCGCTCGAGCACCATGACCTCGCCGGGCACGAATCGCTTGAGCCGGAACGGACCGGTACCTACCGGATGCCAGCGCGCTTCATCACCGTGATGTGCGATCAGCTCCTTCGGGAAGATCCAACAGCCCTGATGTGCCAGGATCTGAAGGAAATTCGGATAGGGCGTGGTGAGCGTGATCCGGACCGTTCGCTCATCGACCTCTTCGATGCCACTCACCCCGGGACCGGGACGACCTGCGAGCACTGCGGCATAATGGGCGTTGGCCCCGCGCACCTTGTCCTGAAAAAGCCAGAACAGCACGTTCGATGCGCTCGGCGTGCAAAGCGCGGTGAAGCTCTCGACCACGTCCGTTGCCGTGAACGCTCTGCCCACACCACCAGCGAAGCAGGTGTCGTCATGGAAGCGAACACCGGACCGGAGCGTGAAGGTGTACACCGTGCGGCTCTCATCGATGGTCCACGATCCGGCCAGACCCGGGCGGATCGACAGGTCATGCTGATCGAAGCCCACCAGCCCCTCGTACACCTGGGAAGCGATATGATGGGCCGACGATCGGGTGAGGCTGAGCGGGAAGAGACTGCCGAGGTCATCCCCTTCGTTCATGTTGAACACCCCTCCGTAGTACCGACCTCCGGCAGCCTCCCGTTCGCGCACCTTTTCCGGTGTCGAACAGCCAAAAAGACCCAGCACCAAGAGGAAAGCCGCACGACGCATGAACGATGAAGGCATCCGGTCAAAAGTATCCGGAGGCTCCACCAAGTTGGCCAGCGCGGCACTATCGGCATCAACAGGGCGTTGGTGATAGGCGCCCCATGGAAGAGCCCTGGGGTACTTTTCGGACCCAGATGCGCTGCGCGCCAAACAGCCCGGTCACATGTCCGACACGTTCCCGCGCCACATCGGCGCCGTTGGCACGTGCGCTCCTCATGACATTGGTCATGGCCCTGATCGGTTCCGGGACCCTGGCACAACAGGCCTCGAACCTGCGCATCCGCTACGTGCCGATGACCGCCGACAGCCTGGTGCTGGACACATTGAGCATCGTCCCCGGCAGTCTGCACCTCTTCGCAGATGGCCTGCCGGTCGGTGCGGACGCTTTCACCTTCGACCCCTACCGAGCCACCATCCATTGGCAGATGCCGCCGTCGGCGGACAGCCTTCTGGCGCGCTATCGGGTCCTGCCGCTCGCCTTCGGCAAGGTCCATCAACATAAGGACCCGGACAGGCTCACCACGCTCTCCGGGGATCGCAAGGACCCGTTCCGCTACGAACCGCCCAAGCAGAACGAGGACCCCTTCGGTACACGAGGGCTCAACAAGAGCGGCAGCATCTCCCGTGGGGTGCTCTTCGGCAACAACCAGGACCTGGCAGTGAACAGCACATTGAACCTGGAGCTCAGTGGGCGGCTCAGCGATCGCATACAAGTGCTCGCCAGTGTGACGGACAACAACATCCCTATCCAGGCCGGTGGCAATACGCTCGAGCTACAGGACTTCGACCAGGTGTTCATCAAGCTCTTCGAGGGCGATGCGGGCGACGGCTGGTCGCTCATCGCAGGCGACTTCGTCCTTCAGCGCCCGAAGAGCCATTTCCTGACCTACTTGAAGAAGACCAAGGGCTTGAGCTTCGATACACCCATCGCATATGGCGACAAGGCGAAGGCCAGGGTGGGAGCGAGTGCGGCCATCAGCAAGGGCAAGTTCGCGCGGAACGTGATCCAAGGGATCGAGGGTGTGCAGGGGCCCTATCGATTGCGCGGCACGGACCCGGGTTCCATCATCATCGTACTGTCCGGAACGGAGCGGGTCTTCATCGATGGGCTGCTGCTCCTGAGGGGGCAGGAGAATGACTATGTGATCGACTACAACACCGCGGAGATCACCTTCACCGCCAAACGACTGATCACGAAGGACCGGCGGATCACCGTGGAATTCCAATACTCCGACAAGAACTACGCCCGCTCCCTCATCCGCATGGACCACACCGTGCAATGGCCGAAGAACACGCTGCGCTTCAATCTGTACAGTGAGCAGGACCACCGCAACCAACCGCTGCAACAACAGTTGAGCGATGCCGAACGGAATGTGCTGCGCGAGGCCGGGGATGATGCCCTTGCCGCCACCGTTCCAGGGGTTGACAGCACCGGCTATGCCAATGACCAGGTGCTCTATTTCCGGACCGATTCTTTGGGGTATTCGCCGGTCTATCTGTACAGCACCCATCCGGACTCGGCGTCATGGCGCGTCACCTTCACCCAGACCGGTGCCGGGACCGGCGACTACGTCCAGCAGGAATTCACCCCCAACGGCCGGGTGTTCCGCTGGGTGGCTCCCGACACGGTGAACGGCGTGGTGGTACACCGCGGCGATCACGCCCCCGTGCGGGTGCTTGTGGCCCCGCGCGCACAACAGCTCATCACCATCGGACTGGACCACGCTCCGAACAGACGGACCAATGCGACCGTGGAACTGGCGTACAGCAATGAGGACCGCAACACCTTCAGCCGGGCGGATGATGCGGACGACCAGGGATACGGCCTGATGGCCCGGGGCGAACATGCGATCGGGATCAGTGCGAAGGACAGCACCATGGAACTCGTCATAGGGGCGGAGACGGAGGCGATCTCGCGGAACTTCCGTTTCGTGGAGCGGTATCGTGCCGTGGAGTTCGACCGGAACTGGAACATCCTCGGGCTGACATTGACCGGAGATCAAGTGCTCGCCAGTTCCAATGTCAAGCTCCGCAGCAAGGATCTTGGCAGCATCAGCCTTGGCGCTGGCACGTTCCAGGTGGCAGACAGTTATCGCGGCTGGAAGCAGGAGCTGGTGAGCGAAGTGAAAGCCGGAAGGACCGACGTGATCGGCACGGCCAGTCGCCTCCGTACCGACGTTCGGAACTCCGACTTCCTTCGGCACAAGGGCCTCGCGCAACATCGGTTCAAGCCCCTCACGTTGGGCTTCAAGGACGAACATGAAAGGAACCTGTTCCGCGCGGACGCTTCCTCAGGGCTCGTCACGGGCAGCTACGAGTTCCATGAATGGGAGGCGTACGTGCAAAGCCCGGACACGTTCAAGAACAAATGGCGGGTCGCCGGGGGTCAGCGCTGGGACCGCGCCTTGCGTGACAGCCTGCTGGTCGAGAGCGCTCGGGCTACCAGCTACGGCCTGTCGGTGGACCTTGCACGTGATCCCCGGAAACGCCTTGCCACGAGTTTCACCTATCGAAGACTGGAAGTCCCCGATAGTACCCTGACCACCCAACGACCGGAGAACACCTACCTCGCACGGATCGACCACGACCTCACCACCCTTAAAGGAGCCGCCGTTCTGGACGTTTTCTACGAACTCGGGTCGGGGCTCGAACAGCGACGGGAGTACATCTATGTGAATGTACCGGCCGGACAAGGACTCTATATCTGGAACGACTACAATGGCAATGGCATCAAGGAACTCAATGAGTTCGAGCTTGCCAACTTCAGCTATGAAGCGGACTACCTGCGCGTGTTCGTGCCGAGCACGGATTACGTGCGGAGCTTCAGCAACCAGTTCAGCACGTCCCTGGACCTTCGGCCAGCGGCGATCTGGACGGGAACCAAGGGGCTTAAACGCTGGGTGGCCAAGTTCTCCGACCTGGCATCGGTCCGCATTGATCGGAAGACAGCTGCAGCCAGTATCGCAGATGCGTTGAACCCGTTCGTTGATGAGCGTGTGGACACGAACCTCACCAGCTATGCCTCGTCCATCCGCAACACCTTCTTCTACGATCGCACCAGCCGCAAATGGAGCGTGGACCACACCTTGCAACGGGACCAGAGCCGCAGCCTTCTCGTGAACGGCTTCGAATCAAGGTCGCGACACTTCGACACGTTCCGGGTGCGCTGGAACACCACGCGCCAATGGACCGCCGATGTGGAAGCCGAAACGGGCCGGGTGAGCAACGGTTCCGACCTGTTGACCGGACGCACCTACCGGGTGGAGCAGCAAGGGTTGAAGCCGCGATTGACCTGGCAGCCCAACACCTCCGTGCGTGCGATCGCCGCGTTCAAGTACACCGAGAAACAGAACGTGCCGGAGTTCGGTGGCGAACGGGCCTTGATCGAAGACCTCGGGCTGGAGTTCCGATACAACACCGCGGGCAAGGGAAGCATCCTGGTGACCGCGAACCGCGTGGCGATCCGCTACGACGGGGAGACGAACTCACCGATCGGGAACGAGCTACTATCCGGCCTTAAACCGGGCACCAACCTGACCTGGAGCGTGGGGATCCAGCGCAACCTGAGCAACAACCTGCAGGTGGACCTCACCTACAACGGCCGTCGTTCGGAAGGCGTCCCGATGGTGCATGTGGGCGGCGCCCAGGTGCGGGCCTTCTTCTGACCGCAATGAGCAAGCCCCGGCCTGGGCCGGGGCTTGCTGAAGGGATCATCACCCGTTCACTTCAGCGTGAACTTCGCCTCGGAGACCTTTGCGCCGGATTCGTATATCTCCACGATGTACTGGCCCGTCCGCATCTCACCCGTGCCATTCCAGAAGATACATGCGTCCACGGCCTGGTTCTGATAGTTCACTTCGCGCTTCGCACTGTACTCCCCCTCCACCCCGTTGAACTTGAAGCGGTTGTTGGTATCACCAGCGGGCAGTACGGACCCATCCGGGCTGATCACCCGCATGTAGAGCGTCTTGTTCCCGGCATCGGTCACCGAGTTCTGCCCAAGGGTGAAACAGCACTTCACCATCTCGGCCTTCTTCGCTCGGTCCGTCTCGACCTGCTTGCCGTTGTTCCGCATGAAGAGCGCACCCGCATTGATGGTGGTGGTATGGAGCACGGCCCCCTTGGCGATCTTGCCTTCCAAGGCCTCCTTCTCCGAGGTGAGCGCCTCCTTCTGTCCCTTCACTTCCCCGAGCTCTTGTGTCAGGCCCACGTTCTGTGCCGTGAGCGCAGCATTGGCCTGGTTCAGCGAATCGATGGTGACCACATAGCCCTTCATGATCTTGCGCAGGGTCTCGGCCTCCTTCTTCGCCTTGGCAAGGCTGTAATTACCCCGCTTCACCTGAACCAACAGGTCCTCGATCTGAGCGCGCTGGGCTTCCATCTCGACGGTGAGCTGCTCATTATCCGTCTTCAGGGTGTCGTAGGAGGCGAGCATGTTCTCCAGCATCACCGTCACATTCTCCTTCTCGCTGGTCACCGAAGCCACCTGCTGCTGGGTCTGTTCCACTTCCTTCCCGCGCTGCATGAGCAGCCAGAACATGACGATGTTGCTGAGCAATAGCAGCACCACCAGCACAAGCAGACCGGTGCTGGAGCGGTTCTTGGATCCGGGATCGTTCTCGGTGTTCTGTTCCATGGGTTGTTCCCGCACAGTTCGGGACCGCTAAATTACAGGCGTCATATCCGGCCCTTTCCTTGGAACGGGCCGCTTATCAACAAAGTATTGAAGACGAATCCGATCATCCGTTCGGTTGTTGAGCTGGGGGGCCTGTTCCTGCCCCGCGTTTGCGGAGGTTGCGATCGCGGCCTGCGCCAGTTCGAGGAAAGCCTCTGCAGCCACTGCGTGGCCGACCTGCCCCGCACCCGCTTCCACGACGATCCCCGCAACCGCGTGGAGGAGCTCTTTCGAGGCAAGGTCCACCTCGCATCGGCAAGTGCCTTCCTGCACTTCAGCCGAACCGGCATGGTGCAGCGGATGTTGCATCGCATCAAGTACCACCACGATCAGCAGCTTGCCATCGATCTGGGACGACGGATGGCCGAGGACATCAAGGACAGCCCACGATTCCAAAGCGTGGATGTGCTGCTACCTGTGCCGCTGCATCCTCGGAAAGAACGGATCCGCGGTTACAACCAGAGCCAGCTTCTCGTGGACGGGATGCGCCAGGTCTGGCCTGTGGACGACCATGGCAAAGGGCTGGTCAGGGTGGTGCGCACTCCCTCCCAGACCAAGCGGAACCGCATTGACCGCTGGCAGAACGTGAAAGAAGCCTTCCATCTGCCCGACGAGGCACCGTTGAAGGACCGACATGTGCTGATCGTGGATGATGTGGTGACCACTGGCGCCACCTTGGAGGGGTGTGTAGCGGTGCTGCGTGATGTCCCGGGGATCCGGGTGAGCATATACACCGCCGCCTGTGCGTGAGCCTCGGCCGCCACGACCGGATACCTTTGCCATCCTCCATGACCGAAGTGATCGCCCTCCCCGAGACCCAGGACCGGTCCGCTCGTTTCGCGGCACTGCTCCCGCAACTGCGTGCCCTGATCGGGGCGGAGCCGGACCCGGTGGCGACCATGGCCAACGTGGCCGCCGCATTGAAGGAGGCCTTCGGATGGCATTGGATCGGCTTCTACCGGGTCATTGGCGATGAGCTGGTGCTCGGCCCTTTCCAGGGTCCGTTGGCCTGTACCCGGATCGCATACGGAAGAGGGGTCTGCGGAACCGCATGGAAGGAGGACCGTACCTTGCTCGTGCCCGATGTCGAGCAGTTCCCGGGACATATCGCCTGCAGTGCCCATAGCCGTTCGGAGATCGTGGTGCCGATACGCGGCCGGACAGGGACCGTGAAGGCAGTGCTCGATATCGACAGTGTGCTGCCCGCCGATTTCACGGATGAGGACCGCGAGCATTTGGAGGAGGTTTGCGCCCTCCTTGAACCGATCCCTGGATGAGGCACGCATGGGTTCGGTCCTGGCTGGTGCTCATCCTCTCCGGATGTGCAAGTGTGCAGAACATCACCGGCGGGGATCAGGACACCGAGCCTCCCAGGTTGATCAACGCTACACCGCCCGAGCGGAGCACACGGTTCGATGCACCAGCGATCCTGTTGGAGTTCGATGAGCGTGTGCAATTGGACCGTGTGCGCGACCGCATGTTGGTCTCCCCGCCGTTGAGCACGGCTCCCGATGTCCGACTGGCCGGTCCACGAGGGGTGGAGATCAAGCTGAACAGCCCCTTGGAGCCGGCGACCACCTACACTTTCAACCTGGGCGATTGCGTGAAGGACCTGACCGAAGGGAACGCTGCTACAGGGCTCGCCTACGTAGTGAGCACAGGTGAGGCGCTGGATAGCGCCTCCTTCTCAGGCAAGGTGCTCAACGCATTCACCGGCCAGCCCGAGAAGGACATGATGGTGGGCCTGTACGCACCCGACGACACGACCGCTTTCCGCATGGAACGACCGGCCTACATGACGCGCACCGACGCCTTGGGGCATTTCATGATCTCCAACCTCCCGAACGGCCGGTTCAGCGCTTTCGCGTTGCGTGACAAGAACGCCAACTACCGGTATGATCTTCCCAACGAGGAGATCGCGTTCCTTGACAGTGCGGTCCGCATCACGGTTGAAGACACCCTGCATCAGGAGCACCTGTTGCGGTCCTTCCTACCGGCCAGTGCCCGGCAGCAGGTACGAAGCTATTCGGTCACCGCCGATGGGGCCTTGGAACTCGTGATGGCCAGAGCCGTGGACACCATCGGGTTGCGCGATGTGGCACGCATCGGGGGAGAATTGAAATGGACACCGGAATTCAATGCCGCCCGCGATTCCGTCCTGTTGTGGCCATCGGACACCACCCTGCTCAGCCAGGGCTCGTATGAAGTGATGGCCGATCAACAGGTGTTGGACACACTGCGGTATCGGCAGACGCGGAATATGCCCTACTACATGGGGCTGACGGCCGCTTTGGTCGAGGCCGGGGACCAACTCTCCATCCGACTGCGAAGCACCCGGCCGATAACCGCGATCGATAGTGCACGGATCAGCCTGGAACGGGACAGTACGTCCGTCCCGTTCCGCATCGTGCAGGATGTCCCCAGGAGCATCAGCCTGGTGTTCGACACCGAAGGCGCCGCATCCTACCGATTGCTCGTCCTGCCCAAGGCGGTCCGCGACATCCTTGGTGGAACGAACGATACCCTTCGCGCGACACTTGGCGTGCTGGAGGAGAAGTCGTTCGGTTCGCTCCGGGTGAAGCTCGAAGGCTTGGATCCAGCAGGTCGATACCTGCTACAGGTGCTGGACGGACAACAACGGATCCAGCATGAACTGCCCGTGACCGCCGAGCTCCCTATCGCGGTATGGGAGCGGCTCACTCCGGGTATGCGCACGCTCCGCTTGGTGAGGGACAGCAACGGGAACGGCCACTGGGATACCGGCGAGTGGGCCCTGTTGAGCCAGCCTGAACGTACCTGGTACCACCCCGAACAGGTGAACATCAGGGCCTCGTGGGACGTCAAGATCGACTGGTCACCGGCTCCACCTTCGTCCCCGTCCCGGACGGGGCCCTGAGCACAGGAACCCTGGACCACGGGATCACGTAGAACGCCCGCCACCACCTGTACTCTTCGGTGGTAGACAATGAGCTTTCGCGCATTCCCATTCCGTGTGATGTATCGGTGGAACCGATGCTCTTTGCTGTTCGCCGTTCTCCTGTTCACCCACACGGCGATCGCACAACAAGCGACGCAGGTGCCCACCCGCGGGAAACGGTTCTGGACCGGCTTCATGCAGAACGGCTTCGGCGCGCAGGGGATCAAGCTGCACATCCTGGGCAGCAACGCCACCTCGGGCACGGTGAGCATGCCGCTCACGGGCTGGACCATTCCATTCAGCGTTCCCGCCAACGGCGTTGCGGTGATCGATGTCCCAACTTCGGCCGAGAACACCGGCTCAGGAACCATCGCCAACAAGGGCATCCTCATCCAGGCCTCGGACAGTGTGAACGTCCTCGCCAGCAGCTTCCAGAACTTCACCCACGACGTCTCCCAAGTGCTGCCAGAATCGGCATTGGGCAATCGCTACCGCGTGGATGCTTATCAGGGACTACCGAACTTCAACAACCTCCACAAGAGCGAACTACTCGTGGTGGCCGGTCAGGATGGCACGCAGGTGCGGATCACCCCTTCGGTGAACACGTTCAGCGGCCAGCCTGCGGGCGTACCGTTCGTTGTCACCTTGAACGCGGGCCAGACCTATCAGCTGCAAGCCGCCACCGATGCGCTCGACCTCACGAACACCATTGTGGAAGCCACGGCGGCCAGTGGTTCATGCCGCCCGTTCGCCGTGCTCGGCGGCTCCATGTGCGCCACGGTGCCGGGTGCCTGCCAGGCCTGCGATGTCATCTTCGAGCAACTGATACCGACCGCCGCGTGGGGTACGCGCTATTACACGGCGCCGATCCACGGGGTGAACACGAGCACCTATCGGATCATGGCGGAGCTCGATGGAACGTCCGTGTCGATCAACGGCGGAGCACCCATCATGCTGAACGCCGGCCAACGGCACGAAGTGAACGGCAGCACCGCGCCCGTCTGCATTGTAGCCAGTCATCCGGTGAGCGTGGCGCAATTGATGGAAGGATATAGCTGCGCAGGCAACGGCGACCCATCGATGTGGCTGGTCTCCCCGGCAGAGCGTCTGTCGCGTCAAGTGGCGTGGAACACATCACCGAGCTCGTTGATCACCCAGCACAGCGTGAGCGTGGTCGTCCCGACGGCTGCTGTGGGACAACTCACCCTGGATGGAGTCACCGTTCCTGCCGGCCAGTTCCAGCCCTACCCCGGATGTGCCGATCGGAAGCACGTGAAACTGACCGTTCAGCCTGGTCGACACGTCCTGGCGGCCGCAGCCGGTCTGCAGGCCTACATGGTAGGCACCGGATATGGAGAGAGCTATGCGGCTTCGGTGCATGACATCCGAAGTGTACCCGTTCCGCAGGACAGCACCATCTGCGGTGGCGGTCCGCTCACGCTCAACGCACCCGAGCCCTTGAACAACGCCACATGGACCGAGTCCGCCTCACCGAACACGGTCATCGCCACGGGCAACAGCTACAGCTTCACGCCGACCCAATCCGGCAGTTACACCGTGACGGGGACCCTGCCCCTCAGTGGTTGTCAACGCAGCTTCACCTACAACGTGGGCATCCCGCTCACCATCCCTACGTGGCTTACCGCCAACGACGAACCGGAGCTCACGATCTGCCAATATGAATCGGTCCATCTCGCCCTGGTACCGCCACCGGATCCGGCCTGGTTCGATATCCAATGGACCCCCGGCTTCTCGTTGAACAACGACACGATCGCCGACCCTGTGGCCACGCCGATGACCTCCACCTGGTACCGTGCACGCGTCTTCAGCCCCAGCGGCTGCGGCGACCTGGACGACAGCATCCGCGTCAATGTCATCCCGGCCAGTATCATCGAACTCGAGACCTTCGCCCAACCGGCCGCGGTGTGTGCGGGGAGTACGGTACAACTCAGCAGCCGTGCCTTGCGCGCGTTGACCACGGACCTCTTCGACGGCGCACCAGGCAGTGGCTGGACCGCCATCCAAGGCGGCATCGTGAGCGACATCTGTGGAAGTGCGAGCGGGCTGGCGCTCTACTTCGATGGCGCTGGCCAGCGCTATGCCCAAACGACCGGCTTCAACACCACGGGTGGTGGGTCTCTCCGCTTCCAACTGAAGATCGCGAACGGCACGGCACCTTGTGATGACGCGGATACCGGGGAGGATATCGTTCTGGAGTACTCCACCAACAATGGATTGAACTGGAGCCTCATCGCGACCTACAACGAGGCAGATTTCCCGAACTTCACTCCCCTGGATGTGCCGATCCCTGCCGCCGCCCAGGCCGCGAACACCATGTTCCGGATCCGCCAGCTGGCGCACAATGGGGCCGGGCATGACAATTGGGCGATCGATGACTTCCTCCTTGGCCGGTATGACAACAACTATCTTACCTATTCCTGGAACCAGCCCGGCACCTTGAACAATGCGGGTATCCACAACCCCGTTGCCACCCCCACGGCGTCCGGCTGGTACGTATTGAACGGAACCGACCCTCTGGGAAGCTGTGTCTATCATGACTCCGTGTATGTGCAGGTGGATCCCACCTTCACGATCTCGGTCACACCGGACATGACATTGTGCGCGGTGGCCGGAACGCCCATCACGGCCACTCCTTCCTCCGGGAGCAACGTGGCCTACGCCTGGACCCCGGACAACGGAACACTGAGCGCGACGAACGTGCAGACGCCGATCGCCACACCCACCACCACCACGACCTATCAGGTGACCGCGACATCGGGTATCGGTTGCACCGCTTCAGGTCAGGTGACCATTACCGTGGGGCAATTGCTCAGTGTGAACGTGACGAGCGCCAACGACACGTTGTGCCAGGGACAGTCCGTCCAGTTGAACGCATCGGCCGCCGGTGGTTCGGGACTTACCTATACCTGGACAGGAGCTGGTCTTGACAACAGCGCTATTGCGAACCCCATCGCCACTCCGGCACAGACCACGACCTACACCTGCACTGTGACCCACGCGGCCAGCGGGTGCAGCTTGAGCCAGAGCGTGACCATCGTGGTGACCACGGGCTACATGGCTGATGCGGGCCCCGACCAGACCCTGTGCACCACGCTCGGCCATGAGCTCAGCGTGCAACACAACGTACCGAACCCGACCTATGCGTGGAGCCCGGCGGCGAACCTCAACACCTCTAATATCCAGTCGCCGACGATCATGATCGAAGGCACAGCAACGTACAGCGTCACCATCACCGATGCGAACGGCTGCATGGTGAGCGATCAGGTCATGATCACGCGAGCCTTCGCAGGTGTACCCACGCAAGCGAGCGCCAGCGCTTGTGTGAACGCACCACCGACCTTGATGGCCCCCACCACGGGCACCAGCTACGAATGGTCCACGGGGCAAACTACGCAGAGCATCCAACCCAGCAGTTCGGGCCCTCATACGGTGACCATCACCAACGCCCAAGGCTGTCAGCATTCGACGACGTTCAACGTCACACTGTTCCCGCTACCCGTTGTTGACCTTGGACCGGACCTTTCCCTCTGTGGGGTACAGCAGGTATCACTTGACGCCGGGAACGCCGGTGCCAGCCACTTGTGGACCAACGGGGTGACCAGTCAGCAGCTCATGGTCACGGAGAGTGGCAGTTACACCGTACAGGTGACATCGGCGCAAGGTTGCGTGGCGAACGATGCCATTGCGGTCGCGCTCAACGCGTTGCCGACGGATGCCTTGAACGATATGACCAGCTGCGTGAGCGACCCGGTCACACTGAACGCCGGCAACCCGGGCGCCACGTATGCCTGGAACACCGGTGCCACCACCCAGAGCATCCAACCAACGGCGAGTGGAACCTACTCCGTGACCGTCACCACCACCCAGAACTGTTCGGCCACCTTCGATGCCGTGGTGGACCTGCTTCCGGTGATCAGCCTGGACCTCGGCCCCGATACGACGATATGCGCTGGATCCACGATCTTGCTGGATGCGGAGAACATCGGCGCGAGCCATGTCTGGAGCACCGGTGCGAGCACCTCGAGCATCACGGTCGGAACGGCGGGGACCTACACCGTGACCGTCAGCAATGGTGCGTGTTCCGCGATCGATTCACGCAACGTGACGGTGGAGGCGGTTCCTACCGATGCCTTGACCGATATCACACGCTGCGAGGGCGAGAGCATCACCCTGGATGCGGGCAATGAAGGCTCGGCCTTCGTGTGGAGCACCGGTGAGGTGACCCGAAGCATCACGGTCCAATCCAACGACCTTTATTCCGTGACCATCATCAACCAGGCCGGATGCAGTGCGACGTACGATGCGGTCGTGCAGTTCGTGGCACCGCCTGCAGTCGATCTCGGTGCGGACACCACCCTATGCGATGGCCGGATCCTTCATCTCGATGCAGGGAACCCTGGCTGCACCTATGTCTGGAGCAACGGCACAACCACGCGAACCATCCCCGTGAGCAGGGCAGGGAACTACTCCGTGCAGGTGAGCAATGGTCACTGTCAGCGATCGGATGGGATCAATGTCCTCTTCAACCCATCACCGGTGCAGATGGCCACACGCCAGTTCCACACCTGCCTGGGCGAGGACGAACAATACGTGCGCATCGACGCCGGCAACCCGGGCTCACAGTACGATTGGAGCACCGGCGAACAGTCACGCGTGATCCTTGCGGGCGCCTATGGCTGGTACGTGGTGGAGGTGACGAACCAATTCGACTGTGCCGCTCGCGATTCTGCCCAGGTGATCGAATACTGCCCGTCGGCCATCTTCATTCCCAACACGTTCACACCGAATGGCGATGGTACCAACGATGTCTTCATTCCGGTCGGCAAGAACATCGCCGCCATGCACCTGTACGTGTTCGACCGGTGGGGCAACCTGCTCTTCGAGAGCGACGACCCCACCATGGGCTGGGACGGCACCTATGCAGGCGCCGTGGTGAAGAACGACATCTACGTATGGCGCCTCAACTACAAATTCGAGGAGAAGGACGGCTCGCTCGGCATGGAGCAGGAGCAGATGGGCCACATCCAGGTGCTGCGCTAGGGCTTCAGCACGAAGTCATCGGCCTCCATGGCCACGGGGAACTTCGCCCGGAAGTCCTCCAGCGCTTCCCATTCCAGCGATACTGTGGCAAGTCCCTCGTGTGAAGGTTCCACAGAGGCGGTCGCCACACCACGTGGATCGATCACCACGCTGTCCCCGCTGTAGTGGATGCCCTTGCCATCCATGCCCACGCGGTTCACGCCGGCCACGTAGCACTGGTTCTCGATCGCGCGTGCGATGAGCAGCTGGCTCCAAGGGTATCGGCGCGCTTCGGGCCAGTTGGCGACATAGAGGATCGCATCGTAATCACCGCGATTGCGTGCGAAGACCGGGAAGCGCAGGTCGAAACAGATCTGCAGCAGGACCCGCCAGCCGCGCCATTCCACGATCACACGATCCCTGCCCGCGCTGTAGTGGTCGGTCTCGTTCGCGAAGCGGAAGAGATGGCGCTTGTCGTAGATGGTCACTTGACCGTCGGGCTTCACGAAGACCCCACGATTGAACGCTTTGCCGCCTTCCTTGATGATCACGCTTCCGAAGATCGCCGCGTCCGTTGACATGGCCTGCTCCTTCATCCAAGCGACCGTGGGCCCGTTCATGTCCTCGGCGAGCTCCGTGCTGCGCATGCTGAAGCCCGTGGTGAACATCTCAGGCAGGACGACCAGGTCCGTGGCTTCATTCATCCCGGCGATCTTGTCGCCAAGCATGGCACGGTTCGCGTGGGCATCCTCCCAATGGAGCATGCTCTGCACGATGGTCACCCTCAGATCCGGCATAGCTTCTCGATCGCTGCGTCCAAGGTAGCGTCCTGCTTGGCGAAACAGAAGCGCAACAAGCGTTGACCAGCTGGCGGTTCCTTGTAAAAGGGTGATAGCGGTATGGTCGCTACGCCGAAGTCGCGCGTCACGCGTTGCGCGAAGGACAGGTCCTCGTCGTTGCTGATCGCGCTGTAATCGGCCGTCTGGAAATAAGACCCTTCACAGGGTAGTAACTTGAAGCGGGAGTTCTTCATGCCCCCGGCGAAACGATCACGCTTGGCTTGATAGAACGGGGAGACCGCCTCATAGTTGGCCGCGTCCTTCATGTACTCCGCGAGCGCGACCTGTATCGGCGTGTTCACACTAAACACATTGAACTGGTGCACCTTCCGGAATTCCGCCATCAGCTCTCTCGGGGCGAGGGCATAGCCCATCTTCCAGCCCGTGGCGTGAAAGACCTTGCCGAAGCTGTAGATCACAAAGGCACGTTCACGCAGCTCCGGATGATCGATCACGGATGCGTGCGGCTCCCCATCGAAGACCAAGTGCTCATACACCTCATCGCTCAGCAGGATGATGTCGGTACCGCGCAGCATGTCGGCGACGCGCTTCATGTCCGCATCGCGGAGTATCGTTCCCGCCGGATTGTGCGGCGTGTTGATCATCAGCATCCGTGTGCGCGGGGTGATGGCCGCCTTCACGGCTTCCGCATCGAACCTCATGTCCGCAGCCAGCCGCACGTGCACAGGCTTGCCACCGAAGAGTTCCACCGTGGGCGAGTAACAATCGTATGCCGGGTCGACGATGATCACTTCATCACCCGGATGCACCACCGCACCGATGGCGGTGAAGATGGCCTGCGTGCCGCCTGCCGCGATAGTGACTTCCGCATCCGCATCATAGCTGAAGCCGTAGAGCCGCTCCACTTTGTTCGTGATCGCTTCGCGAAGGGCCGGCAGACCGGGCATCGGCGCATACTGGTTGTGACCTGTCCTCATGGCGGCGTTCACCAGGTCGCTCAGCTTCTCATCGATCGGGAAATCCGGAAAGCCCTGGCTCAGGTTGATGGCACCACACTCCGCAGCCAACTTGCTCATCACCGTGAAGATGGTGGTGCCGACGTGGGGGAGTTTGCTCGTGAGCGCCATTTACGCGCGTAGTTCATGGATGTGGTCAAGCTCTGATGGCGAGCATGGGACATTTGATCTTCTCGAGCACGCGTTCCGTTGTGCTGCCCAGCAACACATCGAGGAATCCATCGTGACCTTCGCTGGCCATGATGATCAGGCCGGCGCTGATCTCGTCGTGCACGGCCACGATGGTGTCGACGATATCTCCCTGTCGATCCACTTGCTCCCATCGGCAACCATTTGACCGCGGAAGCGCAGGATCAGGGAACTCCGGCTTTGATCCGACATGAAGCAGGGTGCATTCAACGTCTCTCAGCCCCAGCCCTTCTGTCACCATGATCGCCGCACGGATCGATACCATGGGGTCGGGATGTCGGGCCACGGGAATGAGGATCCGGTCAAGGGTGACCTGACCGGTGCGCGGATCCACGAAACCAGGAAGATGATGTGGCAGGAACAGCGCTGCCTGCCCCAAGGACCGCGCAAGCGGAGCAGCCACCTTGCGCCGCAAGGGGTCGAAGCCGCTCGACTGCTGGTGTGTGGTGAGCACCAGGAGATCAGCGTGATGCTCCCTCAGGTGATCCATACAGGCTTCCAATGGATCCGTCCCCTTGGCCACCACCTTGCGGATCCCGCATCCAAGCCGCTCGAACTCCGCCACATCCATTTCATCCTCTATCACTCCCCAGCGCTTCAGCGTATGTCGGACCTGTGGCATCTCCGACCAGGCCTCTTCACGATGACCCATATGAAGCATGGTCAGCGATGCACGCCATGTCAACGCGAGTTTGAGGGCATGAACGAAAGCCGTGTGGCTCGACCCGCTCAGATCGGTCGGATGGAACAGGTGCTTGAAGGTGAGCGTTGTCGCCATCGACTGCAAGATCGCCAATTAGGCGCAATTCGCACGGCGACCGCACTGTCCACTCATTTGCGGTCGAGGACATCCTCCAGACCGCTTTCAAGGTCTACGGCATGAAGATGGCCGGCCGAAGATGATGAGCGGCCGGTCCTGCACACCAGTAAACCTCACCTACCATTCTCGCGGCGCGATCATTTCTTCCACGTCCGCTTCGAAACCATATGCCTTCGCTATCACGGCGAACTCTTCACCCAACGCCTCTCGTGCACCCGTCTCCAGTTCACTGTCATTTTCCTCGAACGCCTCTTGCAGACCATTCAGTCGTTCCGTTGCTTCATGTGTCATCGCATAGAGCGCATCCAGGTCCTTCGGCTTCTCGCTTTCGATCCGATGGCACAATTGAAGCATAATGCCCTTGCATTCATCAACCAGGTACTTCGGGTAGTAGTCGTCCGCGTACATAGCTGACAGCATCACGCGGTCCCGCATCAGTTGGTTGTGCAGTCCTGACTGATCCATGGAACCCGGTCGAATGGAACAAGTTATCATGACCACAGCAAATGGCAGGGCCATCGTTCCTCTACCCATATCCTCACTCCTTCGTCACCGTCGCCGCCAAATACTCACGGTTCAGGCGGGCGATGTGCTCCAAGCTGATACCCTTCGGGCACTCCACCTCACAAGCACCGGTGTTGCTGCAGTTGCCGAAGCCCTCCTTGTCCATCTGTTCCACCATGGCCAGTGCTCGGCGCTTGCGCTCGGGCTTGCCCTGGGGAAGGAGTGAGAGTTGCGAGACTTTCGCCGCCGTGAACAACATCGCACTACCGTTCGGGCAGGTGGCTACGCACGCACCGCAGCCGATGCACGTGGCAGCGTCGAAGGCCTTGTCCGCGTCATCCTTTGGGATGGGGACCGCGTTGCCGTCCACCAGGTTGCCGCTGGTGTTCACGCTCACGAAGCCTCCGGCGGCCTGGATGCGGTCAAAGGCGCCACGGTTGGTGGCCAGGTCCTTGATCACCGGGAATGCCGCGCTGCGCCAGGGTTCCACATGGATGGTATCCCCGTCCTTGAACTTGCGCATGTGCAATTGGCAGGTGGTGATGCCGCGGCCCGGACCGTGCGCTTCGCCGTTGATGAAGAGGCTGCACATGCCGCAGATGCCTTCGCGGCAATCGTGATCGAAGGCGATGGGGTCCTTGCCATCGCGCACGAGCTGGTCGTTCAGCACGTCGAGCATCTCCAGGAAGGACATGTCCTCGGACACATCGTTCACGGGGTAGGTCTCCATACGGCCGTTGTCATTCGCGCCGTTCTGGCGCCACACCTTCAATGTCAGCTTCATGTTTCCCATCACTTGTAGCTGCGTTGTGTCAGTTTGACTTCTTCGAACGTCAACGGCTCCTTGTGCAGGTTCGCCTTGCCGGCATCGCCCGTCCACTCCCACGCGGCCACATAAGCGAAGTTGGCATCGTCACGTTTGGCTTCGCCCTGCTGCGGCCCATCGGTCTCGGCGTATTCCTCCCGGAAGTGGCCTCCACAGCTCTCGTTCCGGTGCAGGGCGTCGATGCACATCAGTTCGCCCAATTCGAGGAAATCGGCCACGCGGCCGGCCTTCTCCAGCTCCTGGTTGAATTCATTGGCCTTGCCCGGCACGCGCACATCCCGGTAGAACTCTTCGCGGATCAGACGGATCTCCGCGATCGCCTCCTGCAGACCCTGAGCGTTGCGCGCCATGCCGCACTTGTCCCACATCACCTTGCCCAAGCGACGGTGGAAGTCGTCCACGGGCTTGGTGCCCTTGTTGTTCAGGAAGTGGTTGATGCGCCCGGTCACCTCCTTCTCCGCCGCGTCGAACTCTGGTGTGTTGGTCTTGATGGGACCGGTGCGGATGTCATCGGCGAGGTAATCGCCCACGGTGTAGGGGATCACGAAGTAGCCGTCGGCCAGGCCCTGCATCAGCGCTGAAGCACCAAGGCGGTTCGCGCCGTGATCGCTGAAGTTCGCCTCGCCGAGCGCGAAGAGACCGGGCACCGTGGTCTGCAGGTTGTAGTCCACCCACAGGCCACCCATGGTGTAGTGCACCGCGGGGTAGATCTTCATGGCGTGGTCGTACGGGTTCTCACCGACGATGTTCTCGTACATGTCGAAGAGGTTGCCGTACTTCTCGCTTACGATGGCCTTGCCCAGCTCGATGATCTTCTCCTTGCTCGGGTTCTCCAGTTTCAGGATGTTGGCCTGCTGCTTCCCGTAGCGCTCGAAGGCTGCTGAGAAATCAAGGTATACCGCTTCACCGGTCTTGTTCACGCCGAAGCCCGCATCGCAACGCTCCTTCGCGGCGCGGCTGGCCACATCGCGCGGCACCAGGTTACCGAAGGCCGGGTAGCGTCGCTCGAGGTAGTAGTCGCGGTCGGCTTCGGGGATGTCCCGCCCCTTCTTCCTGCCTTCGCGGATCGCCTGTGCATCCTCCAACTTCTTCGGCACCCAGATGCGGCCATCGTTCCGGAGCGACTCGCTCATGAGCGTGAGCTTGCTCTGGTGCGTGCCGCTCACGGGAATGCAGGTCGGGTGGATCTGCGTGTAGCACGGATTGCCGAAGAAGGCGCCCCGCTTGTGCGCTTTCCATGCGGCGGTGACGTTGCTGCCCATGGCATTCGTGCTCAGGAAGAACACGTTGCCGTAGCCGCCGGTGCACAACAGCACCGCATGCGCGCCGTGCCGCTCGATCTCGCCGGTGATGAGGTTGCGGGCGATGATGCCACGCGCCTTGCCGTCCACGATCACGACATCGAGCATCTCGTGGCGGTCGAACATCTGCACCGCGCCCTTGCCCACCTGGCGCATCAACGCGCTGTACGCACCGAGCAGCAGCTGCTGACCGGTCTGCCCGCGGGCATAGAAGGTGCGGCTCACCTGCACGCCGCCGAAGGAGCGGTTGTCGAGGAGTCCGCCGTAGTCCCGCGCGAAGGGCACGCCCTGCGCCACGCACTGGTCAATGATGTTCGCGCTCACTTCCGCCAGGCGGTACACGTTCGCTTCGCGAGCGCGGTAATCGCCACCCTTCACGGTATCATAGAAGAGGCGGTAGGTGCTGTCGCCGTCGTTCTGATAGTTCTTCGCCGCATTGATGCCCCCCTGTGCCGCGATGCTGTGCGCGCGACGGGCGCTGTCCTGGAAGCAGAAGGCCTTCACGTTGTAGCCCATCTCCGCGAGCGATGCGGCGGCTGCCCCACCGGCGAGGCCCGTACCCACCACGATGATGTCGATGCGCCGCTTGTTCGCAGGGGCGACGATACGGATGTGCCCTTTGTGATCGGTCCACTTCTTATCGATGGGACCGGGCGGGATCTTGCTGTCGAGCTTGCTCATGGAATGCGAGAAGAAAGAGTGCGAGAGTGAAGAGGTGCAAGAGAGCTGGCCGGGTTCACTAGGCCCCTCGCACGCTCGCACGCTTTCACGATTTGACCGTTGAACTGCATCACTGGATCCACTTGAAGTAGATGGCGATCGGCATCAACGCGAACAGCGTCGGGACCACGATGCTGAACGCCGTCCCGAGGAAGGCGATGGTCGGGTTGTAGCGCTTGTGGTTGAGCCCTAGGCTCTGGAAGGCGCTCTTGAATCCGTGCAGCAGGTGCCAGAAAAGGCTGAAACAACCGAGCACGTAAACCACCACCACGATCGGGTTCTGGAATACCTCCAGCATGGCGCCATACAGGTTCTCCTGTCCTTCCGCGTCCACGCCGTAGTGATGCAGGCCCGTGATGCGGCTCTTCACCCAGAAATGCCAGAGGTGCATGATGAGGAAGAAGAGGATGAGCGTACCCAGGATGCCCATGCTCGCGCTGTACCAGGTGCGGTTGGCGCCACCCTTCTCAACGGCGTACCTCACCGGACGGGCCGAGCGGTTCTGACCCCACAGGATCAGGCCGTCCACGATGTGTGCGATGAGGCCAAGGAACAACACGATCTCCATGGTGCGGATGATCGGATTCTTCGCCATGAACTCGGCGCCCGTGTTGAAGGTGACCCCTCCATCGTTGAAGAAGATGAATGAGTTCAGGGTAACATGCACCACCAGGAAGCTGATAAGGAAAAGGCCCGTGAGGGCCATCCAATACTTCTTGACGAGCGATGAGCCGAAGAGACCTTGACGTGCCATGCGTTCAATAACAGTGAACCGTATGAGCCGGTTCGTTCCGGCCGCAAACTTACGGGCCGGAGCCTTAGCACGTGGCCGACCTGACCACCCGGTTATTTGGAATGACTCTGATCTTGCACCTTCGGGGGCAGGCGCAGTTCCCTCCCCGCTCCCTTTCTCATTAACGTCCCGATGGCGGCTGATAGCGTCTGGCCAGGTCTTTTAGTGATCGTTGGGCCATCTTGCGCAGCACCCCCACGTCGATATCGGCCAGGCGCTTCACGTACAGGCAGGACTTCCCGGTGCTGTGCTTCCCCAGCTTTTCGAGCAGGTCGTCCATGGCATCAAAACCCGCTAGCAGATATATGCCGAAGCTCGTCTTCCGCGGACTGAAGCCAATGCGGCACATGTCGCCCTCATGCCCACTGTCGTACTGGTAATGGTAGGACCCGAAGCCTATGATGCTCGGGCCCCACATACGCGCTTCTTCGCCGGTCAACTCACTCATCAACTTCAGCAGGGTCCTGCAATCATCCCGTACCTCCTCCTTCGGTTGCTTGTTGATGAACGCATCCACGCTGGCAACGCTCTCCTTGGTCTTGAGGGTGTACTTGGACCTGGCCATGGCACCAAGATAGGTGGACCGTGCACCACACTTAGGACATCCCCATCTCACTTGGAATACGCTCGTGGATCGAGCATATTTGAACGACCAATCCACTCTCCCATGAAAAAGGTGGTCAAGGTCCTGGGCATCTTGGTGCTCGTTCTGGTGTTGGTCATTGTTGGCGCCATCACCTACGTGACCAACGCGCTGCCCAACATCCCGGTGCAGACCGACCTCAGGGTCGAGATCACCCCGGAACGCGTGGCACGCGGTGAGTACCTGGCGAACAGTGTATGCGTGTGCATGGATTGCCATAGCACACGGGACTGGACCAAGTTCTCCGGCCCCTTGGTTCCTGGCACCCTCGGCAAGGGCGGCGAACGTTTCGATCGGAGCATGGGGTTCCCCGGCGAATTCTACGCGCGTAACCTCACCCCCTTTGCATTGAAGGATTGGACCGATGGCGAGATCCACCGCGCCATCACCAGCGGTGTAAGTAAGGACGGTCATCCCTTCTTCCCGGTGATGCCCTATCTCAACTACCGAAGTCTCGATCCGGAGGATGTGCATAGCATCATCGCGTACCTGCGCAGCCTGTCACCCCAGCGGAACGATCCGCCCGCAAGCAAGGCGGACTTCCCTGTGAGCGTGATCATGCATACCATGCCCCAGCCTGCGGCGCCGATAACTCGTCCCGACCCGTCGGATGCCCTGGCCTATGGTCAGTACATGGTGAACGCAGCGGGCTGTGTGGTCTGCCATACGAAGCACGAGAAGGGAGAACCTGTTGGTGAGCCGGGAGCAGGTGGGTTCGAGTTCGCCTTCCCCAATGGTGCCATTGTGCGTTCGCCCAACATCACCTCCCATGTCGATGGCCTTGGAGCCTGGGACAAGGCGACCTTCATCGCACGCTTCAAGCAATATGCGGACAGCGCCTATGTACCGCACGATGTTGATATGGCAGCCGCAGAATTCCAGACCGTGATGCCCTGGACCATGTATGGCCACATGACCGAGCAGGACCTCGGCGCCATCTACGACTACCTGCACAGCATGCCCGCTGCGGCCGGGAAGGTGGAGAAGTGGAGTGAGCCGGGCGGATAGGGGCTATTACTGGCAGACCTTCCTCGCCAGCACGATCAAAGGCCGTACTGATAAGGCTCCTCGCTGGTGAGCTCGCTCATCAACGCGATCAGCATTCGGCGATCGTCGCGCACTTCCTGCTTTGGATGAACCCTGACAGGCTGGGACGCTGGTGGCCGCGTGGGTCTTCCTGGGGGTGGGCATGCCTCAGAACTGCTTGTCCAGCTCGAAGTACTGCACCTCGGCCATGTACGGGAAGTAGGGCAGGCTACCGATCAGCTCCTCGGCCCGGCCCAACTCCACTCCGCTCAAGAGCAGGAACGCCCCCGTCCGGTCGGTACTGATGAAGAAACTCTCAAGGAGCCCCTCCCCCTTCCACCGGTTGACGAACTCCATCTCCGCCTTCTGTAGGTCCGGGGTGGCCCGGATGTGTGCCATGCCTTCGGGAGAGAGGGAGATGGAGACGAGGATGCGTTTCATGGGTATCGGGTTGGATATGACAAGGATAAGGAGCACAGGTGATGAAGATGGTGTGGCTTCATGCGGGCTGGGGATCCCAGGGAAGATGAACCGCGTGAGGGATTATTCTATGACATGGCCAAGGGTTTTGGGATGTAGGGTGTGCCCCGCTTCATCGCTGCGCAGACACGATGGATGAGCTTGTTGCGCATGGCGTTGAACACGAGCATCTTGTGCTTGCCCTCGGCGACCTTTCGTTTGTAGTAGTCCTGGAACTCGCCGGGGAAGCGGATCAGGCCTA
>Ga0116144_10000962_pt1 | contig 36883 bp, 28 predicted proteins | sample AD_UKC035_MetaG_FD_89746 | JGI IMG/M metagenome (GOLD analysis project Ga0116144, IMG submission 89746) | Active sludge microbial communities of municipal wastewater-treating anaerobic digesters from USA - AD_UKC035_MetaG | ecosystem: Engineered > Bioreactor > Anaerobic > Digestate | place: USA...
ACATTGGGCGAAGAACACCGCTGGTCACCCGAGGCCAAGCGCTATCTGCTTTACGGTTTCTGGCATCGCCTCGGCCGTCATGTGTTTCGCAAACAAAAAGAATTTCCCAGCCCGCTGTTTCTGCGCTCCAAACTGTTTTTGCTGCTGGCCTGCGGCTGGACTTCGCGCTATGCGGTTACCGGGCAGGAGCAGGCTCTGACTGAACGCATCATGCGGTATCCCGACGGCAAACTGCAGCTGCATCACATGTTCATGGAAAGCTACGTTCTCAATCGCGGCAACATTTATCTCACCATGCTGACTGCCGAGAATGTTCTCGCCGGCGACCCTTATCGAGTCGATCGCGAGGATGACCCGATTCAGAAAAAACTTGCTTATCTCCGCCACGACACCGTGCAGATGGGCGACAATTACGGTGCCTGGTACCACTTTTTCGGTATCGGCATGTATGCGATAGTGCGCACAGGCCTGGTAAGTCGCTCGGTTGCCGAGATCGAGAGCCTGGGCTCACTTTTTCTCGAAGGCCGCGACAAACAGGAAGACTACATAAACCGCTATGGCGCCATATTTGGCAAGAAGTTCAAAAAAATGCTCAAGGATGAAACCTGGCAAAAGCCTCTGATGCTCGATGAACGCACCGATTATATGCTGCCTAACCCGGCTCTGGCAAAAGACGGTAAGGCATTGCCAGCAAAGTAGAAGAGTTTACCGCAATATAGCAGTCACCATTAAAAAGGCTGTTTCAGAAGATGAAACAGCCTGCTTTGTTATGGTTTTTTGCTCCAGTCTAGCCCTTTGTCAAAGTTGAATACATGTTTAAAAACTGTCATTGCGAGGAGTGAAGCGACGAAGCAATCTCACAGGCAGAAGGATTGCTTCGCTTCGCTCGCAATGACAAATACAACCCATATTCAATCGTGACAGAGGACTAGGCGGCGGCGAGCAGAATGACGGAGACGCCGTAGTAAATTAACAGGGCGAAAATATCGTTGGAAGACGTAACGAATGGCCCCGAAGCCACTGCCGGGTCGATATTGAATCGACTGAATAAAATCGGTACGAAGGCGCCAAACATGGCGGCGAAGGTCATTGCGCCCATCATGGCAAGCCCAACAGTGACGGCCAGATAGGTTGACGAAAAGTTGAGAGAGCCAGCTTCGCCGCTTCTTATGAGATATTCTGCCCAGAGTCCGACAACCAGTCCGCAGGCGAGACCCATCAGGGCGCCTGCTGCGATTTCGCGCATAAGACGTTTGAACAGGTCGGTGCCCGAAAACGAGTTCAGGGCCATGCCGCGAATAACCAGAGTCGAAGACTGAATACCGGTATTACCGCCCATCGCCATCACTACCGGCACAAAGAAGACCAGCGCGATGACTTCTTTGAATTCAGCCATAAAAAACTTAAGAATGGTGCTGGTGATAAAACCGGTGGCCAGCGTGATCAGAAGCCAGGGCAGGCGCGCCCGGCAGGCTTGCAGCGGCGAGTTGTAACTGAGCTCTTCGTCAGTCGTTCCCGCGAATTTAAAGAGGTCTTCGGTGGCCTCTTCTTCCATGACGTCCATGACGTCGTCAACCGTGACAACGCCTAGAATCTGCTGCTGGTCGTTGACAACCGGGATTGCCATGTAGTCATATTTGCTAATCAGATTGGCGACTTCTTCCTGCGGAGTGCTGGCATAAACATAGACCAGATCATCATCCATCACCTCGGTGACAAGCTCCGACGGATTGGCCGACAGCAGATCTCTTATCGACACGACTCCCTTGAGGCGTTCTTCGTTGTCAATGACATAAAGATAGTAGATTATTTCGATGTCGGCAGCGACCAGTCGCAGGTGGGAAAAGGCCTGCGCAACCGTGAAGTCTTCGAAGATCGCTGCGTATTCGGTGGTCATGATACCACCGGCAGTGTATTCGTCGTGTTCGAGCAGCTTTCTTACATCGCTTGCCTCATCCAGATCCATGTGTTCGAGAATTTCGCGGGCGCGGTCCTGGTCGAGTTCCTGCAGAAGATCGGCCGCTTCGTCAGGATTCATTTCCTCGATGATTTCAGAAGCTGTCTCGGTGTCGAGTTTTTCAATGATCTGTTGCTGTGTTTCGACGTCGGTTTCGGCCAGCGTTTCTGCGGCAAGATCTTCATCGAGGTTTTCGATGATCGAGATCTGTTCGGACTCATCGAGATCTTCAAGCATCTCGGCAAGATCGGCCGGGTGCAGGTTTTGAAAGCTGTCGCTGGTGGCATCCGGTGTAAGAGCCTCAAACTCTTCGCCAAAGCCGATAATTTTGTCCCATTCGATGATTTCGCCGCTGCTGGCCAGGCCAAAGCGGTCGAGAAGCCTGCCCAGAAGTCTGTCGAGTTTCAATCGACGTAATGCGGCCCTGAAGCTGATGTCGATGCCGTTGACCCAGATTTCGCCGCTCTCGTCGAAAAGTATTTCGAGATCGTTTATCTGAACGGTTCGGACATTGATGGTGTCGATTACCGATTTATCCCAGAGCTGAGTCGCGGTTGGCTTGCTAAAATCTGCGGGCAGCAGCGGCAGATCGTTGATCGGCGTAGCTAGCACGAAGCTTCCAGCCGAGAATTCCCTGAAGCATTTACGGGCAGCCAGTCGATGACAACTGCTGTTGAAATCGAAGATTACCGCCTGATCGAAGCAGGGCCAGTTTTTTCGCAGGGTGAGGGTAAAATCAGTTATCTGCCCGCATTGGCGGCCGGCTTCGTTATGAACCGGTGTTTCGAGAAGGGTCGAAAGATGATATCTGCCTGTTTTTACGTTCATGATCGTCGATATCCTGGTTCATCTTTAGCGCTCCTTCCTGATTTTGATGTTGAGATAATACTCTCTAAGGCAGCCAATTGCCAGCTTTTTTTGCTGTAGATCATTGCGGCTTTCTATGGGTTGACCAGAACCGCGAATACTACTAGACTGGGAGACTGCAGGAAAAGAATAATTGAAGGAGTAGAGAAATGCCTGATCATTCATGGTTTGCTGGCTGGGTCGAGCGCAAGGAAAAGTATGCCCGTACCGATGACAAGTTTCTTTCGGCTGACCGTTTTGGCTCGATCGGGGTAGGTATCGGTCTGCCTTCGATAGTGCAGAAATCTACTTTCAGTTTTCGTAATGTAAAAGATGGTGCCGACCGTTTTCTGGGAGTTTCCAAGAGCGGTGAAAAGCCATTTGCCAGAATTTACACGCGACTTGGCAACCCTACTACCGAATATCTCGAAAAGGCACTGTTTCAGCTGGACTGCCAGCATATAATCGATGCTGCGCTGGCCGCCGATGAACGCAAACCGACAATCGCATCACTTGTCTGTTCATCAGGCATGGGTGCGATATCATGCACGACACTGGCGCTTGTAAAAAGTGGCGACGAAATCATCAGTGGCAGCGTCTATGGCTGTACTGACAGCTTTTTTAGAACTCTCGCCAAATTCGGCATCAAGACGCATTTTATCGATACAGCAGATACTGCGCTGGTCAAGAAGACGCTCGAAGAAAACCCGAAGGTTGCCATGGTATTTCTCGAAACGCCCGATAATCCGACTTTGCGCCTGTCTGATATCGAAGCGATCAGCAGACTGACGCAGCCACGCGGAATCCCGCTGGTCGTCGACAATACCTTCGCTACTCCATATCTGCAGCAGCCATTCAGGCTTGGCGCCGATATCGTCATTCAGAGCCTCACCAAGTATGTCAACGGTCATTCGACCAGTGTGGCTGGCGTAGTTATCGGGCCTTACGAGTTCATGAGCGAACATCTTTTTCATATCTACAAGGACTTCGGGCCGACGCCCAGCCCCTTCGATTCGTGGCTGAACAGTCAGGGCCTGCAGACACTTCATCTGCGCATGGAGCGGGCGTGCGAATCGGCTCTCGAACTTGCCCGCCGTCTCGAAAAACATCCGAAGGTCGATCATGTGTATTACCCGGGTTTGCTTTCGCACCCTCATCATGAGCTGGCTAAACGGCAGATGCGCCGGTTCGGCGGCATGATCGCACTGGAACTCAAAGACGGCTATACGCCAGGCTGTCGGCTGATGGACTATTTTGCATCGTACACGACGCCGGGCGAACTGGCGGTCAGTCTCGGCAGTGCGGTTACCTATTTTCAGCATCCGGCGTCGATGACGCATGCCGCGGTTCCTGAGGCTGATCGGCTCAAGCGCGGCATTACCGAAGGTCTGGTGCGCATTTCAGTGGGGCTCGAAGGCGTCGAAACCCTCTGGAAAGCCATAGAAGAGGGCCTCAGTCTGGCGTATAAATAATCTCAGAATGGCAAAAACCCCGCTGTCAGTATCTGACAGCGGGGTTTTACGTTAGTCTCAGTCTTTCATGTATGGATAGCTGTAGTCGGTTGGCGGCATGTAATTTTCTTTGATGGCGCGCGGTGATGTCCAGCGGATGAGGTTGAGCATGCAGCCGGCCTTGTCGTTGGTGCCCGAGCCGCGGGCGCCGCCGAACGGCTGCATTCCGACAACGGCGCCTGAGCATTTGTCATTGATGTAAAAGTTGCCGGCTGCGTATTTGAGCATTTCGCAGGCTTTGAGAACGGCCAGCCGGTCGCGGGCGAAAACGGCGCCGGTCAGGGCGTATGGCGAGGTCTGATCGCACCGCTGCAGGGTCTCTTCGAATTTGCTGTCTTCGTAAACATATACGGTTACTACCGGACCAAAGATTTCTTCGCGCATGGTCAAAGAATTCGGATCGCTGCTTTCAATCACTGTAGGCTCGATAAAGTAGCCTTTCGACTTGTCGCCTTTGCCGCCGGCCAGAATTTTGCATGACTTGTCGGCTTTGGCCTTTTCGATGTAGCCCATGATCGAATCGAATGATTTTTCGTCGATTACGGCATTGACAAAGTTTTTGTAATCGCGCACATCACCCATTTTGATGTCGGCGAGTATGTTGAGAATGCGGTTTTTCAGATCGGGCCATTTTGACGCCGGCGCATAGACACGTGAACATGCCGAGCACTTCTGACCCTGAAATTCGAAGGCACCTCTGACGATGCCGACTGCGGCAGCTTCGATATCGGCTGATTCATGAATGAAGATAAAGTCTTTGCCGCCGGTTTCGCCAACTATTTTGGGGTATGAGCGGTAGTTGGCGAGATTTTGTGAAATGCTGTTCCATAGCGAGTTGAAGGTCCAGGTCGAGCCGGTGAAGTGAATGCCGGCGAGACGCGGGTCGGCAAACACAGCGCCACCGATGGTAGCGCCAGAGCCGGGCAGAAAGTTGATGACGCCATCGGGCAGCCCGGCTTCCTTATATATCTGCATCAGGTAATAGTTAGAGAGAATCGCAGTGGTCGCTGGTTTCCAGACGACGACGTTGCCCATGATCGCCGGTGACATGCTCAGGTTCGAGGCGATGGCAGTAAAGTTGAATGGCGAAACCGCAAATACGAAACCCTCGAGCGGCCGGTATTCAAGGCGGTTCATCTGGCCGACGTCAGAATTCGGCTGTTCAGAATAAATCTGTGCCATAAAACTGGCGTTGAACCTCAAAAAATCAATAGTTTCGCAGGCTGAGTCGATCTCGGCCTGGTAGATGTTTTTGCCCTGTCCCAGCATTGTGGCCGCGTTTACGCGATAGCGGTATTTTTCGGCGAGCAGGCGTGCAATTTTCATGGCGATGGCGGCGCGGTCCTGCCAGGGAACGTTTTCCCAACTTTTCTGGGCTTTGCAGGCGGCGTCGATTGCCATTTTAACTTCTTTTTCGGTCGCCATGTGATAACGCGCAAGAACCTGTTTGTGATCACAAGGATTTCTGAATTCACCGATTTTGCCGGTTTTGACTTCTTTTCCGTCGATAATCAGGGGAATTTCGATGACAGTTTCTGATTGTCTCTGCAGTTCGGCAGTGAGCGCCTTTTCCTCTTTAGAACCTTTCAGATAACCGTAAATAGGTTCATTCGCAGGGGCAACCATTTTAAAAATCGCGTTGTTCATCATTTCCTCCACAGATTTGATTGTTGCTAAAACTACTGCATCAATGCAGTACAAGTCAAATTATCTGAGCTGTCCGGTCAGTACCTGATTCTGAACCATGTCGAGAGTCGCCTTGAACTCGGGAAAGTAGATGCGTCTTGCCCGGCGCTGACCAATTTCGGTGTAAGGCTGGCCATCAGGGCAGACGAGAATCGAGACGTCAGCTTCTTTGCCTTTGAACAGCTCGTTGAACTTGTTCGCGAACTGCACGAAGTTGTTGGGGCGCGGGTCGGGTGGAAACACTCTGAAACATTCGTTCAGACCCACCAGTTTGCTCGATTTGGCAAAATCGATATCGCAGAGAACCGGTGCCCGTAAACTGTTGAATTTGCCTGATACCAGCTTGACTTCCAGGGCAATGGTGCCGCTGGCAAAATCGGGCAGCAGATCGGGTTCGACGTATTTGACACCGTGCTTCGCCAGCCATTCTTCCCAGCTCAGTTTCCATTTGCTGAAATAGATGTCGCGCACCAGATAGCGCGAATTCTGAATCACTTCAAGGCCGTTGGCATAGCGGTGCAGAACGAATTCGCAGGGTTGCCCGTCGAGCTCGCCGATCATCTTTGGCGTAAGCCAGCCGGGTTGCTCTGGCGGCAGGATGACAAGCTCTGGCTTTTGCCCTTCGACGTTGGCGCCGCTGATGACGCCATCTTCACGAATCAGACCCATGCGGCCAGTGGCCCAGCGCAACGGATCGATCTGCACGATTTCAGTTTCGTATGGCCGGTTCTTGAGCTCGGCGATGCGACGCGCGATTTCTTCCTGCTGCTTGCGGATACGGGGAGGGATTACACCTTTGGGCAATACATCATAGATCGTGGTAACGCGCATCGTTGAGATGTTGCGCGGTGTTTCAGGTTTGTTATCCTTGTCTTTATCCTCTTTTTCCTGCTTGTCCAGTTCGGCCATGCGGGTGGTGATATGGTCGCTGTATAAAACGCCACGCAGCAGTTCCTTGTCTTCGTAGGCAGGGGTACGGCTGACTTTGAATCTGTAACCGGCGCGACGCAGATAAGCTGTGTAAGTCATTTTCAGGTCTTTAAGAAAAACGTCTGATGCGTAATACATGCCGTTCTCTTTTTTGGGCCGGCCGAGGCCGTCATGATAAAGTTGAAATACGGCATTCTGAGTGGGGATTCCCTCTCTGATCGTCTGTTTTAGCATTTCCTGGTCAATCTCGTCGTCGAATTCAATGCGTGGAAGACACACTCGTTCGAGGTTGTCGTCGATTTTTGCCTGAACGACCTGAAAGGAGCTTGCGCCCTGCCAGACCCCATTGGTCGCTATGGTCGGGCCAAGCTGAGACATTGCCGTCGCGTAGATTCCCAGGGGGAGTACAATGGCGAAGAGTATTCGCAGAATGTTTTTTCGCTTTTTCATGGCAACTCCGAAGTATACGATTTTTTTAAAGTATACCAGAAGATTGCTGCACAAATAAATCGAATTGAGGGGCGGCATATGGTATCTTTGCATAAACGTTGAAACACAGTAAATTGGGTAGCATGTCAGAGAAGACTGAACAGACAAGTTATCAGAAAGCATGGCAGATACAGATTGCCGGCCTTCGTCTGGTCGAATTTACCAGCGACCATAACAGCTTTGCCGTCTACGACAAAGACAGTGAGCTGCGTCTGTTCAACCACAGTGGGCAGGAGCTCTGGCATCGCAAAACAGGCTATGATCTCGTCAGCATTTCTCTGGCAGACACGCTCGAAGTGCTTGCCGTCGATAATGACAAGCACTCGGTGCTTTTTGGTCAGGAGGGAGCGACTCTCTGGCGAAAAAGGCCTTTCCCGGCTGTTCTCGGTCGCATCAGTGCCAGCGGTGAGATGTTCTGCTTTGTTACTTCTGATCCGGCAATAATCGGGACCAATCGGAGTTTGCGCGTTATGTGGGCGTATCGCAATCTGATGAAACGGCCTTCTGACCTTGCCATTTCCGGCGGCGGCGAGTGTGTGGCCTTTCCCTGTGCGGATGACCGCGGTGAAGGCCTCGGGGCCGTTAACCAGGCAGGTCGCCCCTTAGACGCCTTCATGGGCCTTGACCGGATCGTCTCAATTTCTCTCAGCACAGATGGCAACGTTGCCCTGGCTCTGTCTGCTCGTGGGCATATATTCTGTATGAATCTGCTGCGCGGCTCGGGCATCTGGAAAGGGGCTTTCGGCAGTGATCTCACCGGTGTCTCATACGCCTCAAAAAGTGGCGAATCGCTGGCCTACAGTGCCGGCGGGCAGCTGGTAAAACTCGACAGCAACGGTCTGCCAATCTGGGAGCACCACATGCCGGATCGACTGCTCAAGGCATGTATCAGTGCTGACGGTTCTGCTATCTATTACGCGACTGAACGTGGCGAAATCGGCATGCTGGGCCAGAATACCGGTCAGGCCGGTAATCGCGTGGTGTTCAAAGACGCGGTTCCCAAACCATTGCCGGCGACGCATAAAGCTTCGTTCATGAAGGTCTGGAACATCGATCTGGTTGGCAGTGACGAGCAGCAGTCAAAAGTATATATCTGGAAAGGGCAGGACGGAGTTGAATACTGCCTCGCCTGGGATGGCGGCGAAAAGCTGTTTTGCATCAACGATCTTGGCGAAGAGGTTTGGAACAACCGGTTGAGTGGCACCAGAGTGATTGACCTCGCGGTTTCTTCAGAGGCAGATATGGCAGTGGTCGTTACTTCGGCGGGTGTCATGGGATTCGATCTGTCGGGCAGCGAAATTTTCAAATTTTTCGGGCAGTTCAAGCGCGTTCATCTTTTTTCTGACGCTGCCATGGTTTTGCTCGACAGCCTGGGCAAGTGCAAGTTTTATCTGTCTTCAGACCATTTTTCTCATCAGCTCGATATCGAGGAGCGCATCACGAGTTTCAGTGTAGTGGGCGACAAGCTTTTGCTGCGTTCTGAAAGGGCTTTGTATCTTCTGACTTCAGAAGGCGATATCGAGAAATGCATTGAATTTGACAACAGCATCAGCTGCTGCAATCTCAGCTCGAACGGCGAATTCATTCTGTGCGGCGACGGCACTGGCCGCGTGCTTATCTACAGTCTCGATCTTGAAGTCATCTTTTCCTACCAGCTCGAGGGTGTGATTACGCTGATAGAATACAATCGCGAGTTTGAAACACTTTTTGTGGCATGCGAAAGTGAAGATGTTACAGTCTTGAACCGGCGTAGCGGCGAGCTGTACAAAGTTACACTGACCGGTCGTCCTGCCTTCATGACCGCACATGAAATCGGCGTGCTGATCGGAACCGATCTCGATCAGCTGGGGCTGATCAGCAGCGAGGGACAGGTTCTGGCACGTTATACTTCGCCGCACAAGCTGAAGAAGATGCTGCCCTGTCATCGTAAAATGAGCATGATTGTGCTTGCCGATGAAGCCCTCAGCTGTATCGCCGCAGTCACTACAACAGGAACAGGCAAAGGTGCGGAATGAGTGAATATCGCCTGCTGAAGCCCGATCCGCAGGACTGGGCGATTCTGAAACAGATTGCGCATATCGATGCGCAGGCGTTCGGCACCGATGGTATCTCGGTTTTCAATCTGTCGCAGTTCACCCGCAGCGGCGCGGTATTCTGTCTGCTTGATGGAGATTGTGTGGTCGCCGAAGCCGTATTGTTACGTAACATCCACGATGATGGTGCAGTTGTTTTTGGTTTTGCCGTCGATAATTCGCAGCACGGCAAAGGACTTGGTGCTATTTTGATTAAGTATCTCGTAAAATCGGCCGTCGATGCCGGGCTGACTTATCTCGAGCTGACCGTAAACCCTGACAACCGGGCAGCAATAAAGTTGTACATTGAAAAGGCCGGGTTTTACAAAAAGGCCGAGCTTTCTGATCATCCGCAAAAAGGCGAGCCACGCTGGCTGTTGCGCCTCGACCTGTTGGGTAAGAGCTCCTGAACGTGACAGTAAGCCGTGTGGCCGGCTTGAGCTGCAAGCCAAACCCTGAACACGAGGGAGATTTGCACGGGCTTCTCAGTCTTGCGTTATAGCTGGGATACTGGTATGATTAATGTACTCAGATTCTTGTAAGGAAGCTGGTTTTATGAGAAACAAAACGAACCGCAAGTCGGGTATCGCCCTGTTCTTTACGATATGTACAATCGCTGTGATCACTATCATAGTTTCCGGCATGATCTATTTCATGCGCGGCGAGGTCTACCTCTCCGAAAACTATGTTGACGCGACCGTTTCGCTGCTGCTGGCCGAAGCCGGGGTCGAAGAAACCCTGTTTACGGTCAAAAGTCAGATGAATACGCCTGATAATCCTTTTTACAACCTGATTACCAAACAGGATGAAGGCAGTGTCGATGTTGATCTTTCGCGACTCTCAGAAGGCAACACGTCGGTGGCTCCACTGGTGCAGGGTGGTTCGGTCAAGGCGCGCCTGACCTGGCAGCTTGACCGCAAGGCATTCGAAGACCTCGTTGCCAAGGGTGTTCCGCGCGAAATCGCACGCCAGGGCGTCATTACGGTTAACGCGCTCGGCTCTTTCCAGCGCACCCGCAAGCAGATAGAAGTTAAAAAGACCCTTAAGGCGATGCTGCTCAAAGGGCCTCTGAACACGAATGCCGTCGGTATGGTCGCTCCGAGTCACGGTCTCTATCTCAACCGCTCGCGGCACGACTCTTTCAAGATCGAAACCTTCGACTTCTGGGATCCATGGGGCTTCATCGTCAAGGGCGGTAAGGTCTACATGAAAGAAGGCGTCAAAGTCGATCTGCCGAAATGGCTTATGCTCACGAAAATGCGCAATGAGCTCGAACATCCCTGGCTTGACATGGGCATTGGCTGGACCGGCTGGAACGGCGGCGGCGATTTCAGCGAAACCGAGCTTGAGTTCAGCGACGACCCGATTACCCGCCAGTATTACAAGTGGCGCGGCCTGTTTACCTGGCCATGGTGGGAAAAGTCGAGCGGTGAGCTCTATCATTCGCAGACTCGAAAGGTCGAAGAATACGAAGACAAACAGATTAACCTCTACCCGGCCGAGGTCTATCGCCGACTGGCGAACCGTCTTATCGACCCCGACCAGAAACCGGCGCATGCTCAGTATTTTACCGATATCAACTTCAAAGAAGCCTTCGGGCGCAACGAAGTAAACTACAACAACGTCATTCCGCTTTACGGCTGGGGTGACTGGCGCGATGTCTCCAATAAATACAGCCGCTATTTTGGTAATCCCACCAAAGCGCATGATACCAGTCGTGCCGTTGAAATCAATGGCCTTACCTACATCAAAGGCGATGTGTTCCTTGAAGGCTGGGTAAAGGGAAAGGGCCTGCTGGTAGTCGAAGGCAATATCTATGTTGGCGGCGACGTGCTGACTCTACCTGATGATTCGGGTCTCGATTCGTGTGTCGGCGTCATCGCTCTGCGCGACAAATCATGGGATACTTCTTCAGAGAACCCGAAGACAGGTAAAATTATTTATAAGCCCCATCATGACAGTGACTGGTCGAGATTCGGTATCACTCACCCGTTCAGAAACCTCAGCCCCAGGCTCGAAGGCAGTTTTCACGCCGAAGGCGGTCTCGAGCTCGACACCGATTCGTCGATGCGCAAACTGACCAACATGGATATAGTTGGCAATCTGTCGGTCGATAACTTTGACCGCCGCAAAATGCCCAACGACATCAGAGTGACCTACTACAACTGGCAGGAAGTCCTCGAAAAGTCGAGCTACGACTATACCGTCGACAAAAAAATCGATTTTACCAGCATTTACGAACTTGCTATTCAGAAAGAGATTTTGAGCTGGCGTGAGGTTGAAGCTACGCTTTGAAGCCTTTGTCCGCTCTGTTTCGGAAAATTTTGCCGGCAAGCTTGTTTGGCCGGCTTTTTCTCTCGGTTCTGATGGTGGCTGTGCTCGTTGTGAGCCTGGTATGGGGCTGGTTTTACCAGCGGTTCTATCAGGCGCTCGATCGCGAAGCCGATCAGCGTCTCAGGCGAATCGCCGAATCGCTAAGCACAAGTATTTCCGAAGCAGAAGATGACGATGACCGCCATGACCGGGCTATGCAGAGTTTCTGGCAGCTCGAAAAAACCGGCGGACTCCTGCAGAATCTCTATCTTCTCGATATGTACGCCGAACCGCCGGTCTTCATCGCTTCTTATTCTCTGCCCGGTAAACGGTCAACGCAGATGCAGCCACCGACGCCAGAAGAAGCTGAAGAACTGGTTTTCGATTATATAAACAAGCTTGACCGTGGTGAGATGGTCTTTCCAGATCCTTATGCCTACGGGGTTTCCCGGCGTTTTAAAATCGTGCTGTGCCCGATTCTCGATGACATCGGTATGCTCGAGAGTGTCATCGGCATCGAGGCCGACATGGAATATCTCAACCTCGTCGGCGATTTCAGGCGGCTTCTTGCCGAAACCATGCTGGGCGCCATGTTTCTCAGTCTTCTGATTGCCTGGCTGCTTGCCCGCAGTTTTTCAGGCAAAATTGCGCAGCTGAATAAAAGTCTCGAAGCGGTAGAACGTGAGCAATGCCCTGAACATCAGCCTCTGGGCGTTAACGAACTCGACCTGCTCAGTCTTGGCATAGAAAAGCTGGCCCGCGAAATCGAGCGTCAGCGCCAGCAGGTGCAGCGCCTGTACGAACAGAAACTCGACGAGCTGGCGTTTACCGGCGGCGCCATCGCTCATGAAATACGCAACCCGCTTTCAGCCATAGAAATGCATTTCGGTTTGCTGAAACGGCAGCTGGCCGGGCTTTCCGGGTCGCATGCCGAGGCAGCGGCAACGGCTCTTGGCGAAATCAGCGAGCAGCTCGCTCATCTGCGTACCCTGATCGAAAACTATCTGGCCTACTCGCGCAAGGTGCAGCCAAAAAGCCAGCCCGTCGAACTCAAAGAGTTCTTCAATCGCCTGCTGGCTTCGCGTCTGGCGGTTCTGCCTGCATTCAGCTGTGAAATAGATTACGGTGGTCTGCAGCAGGCATGGTTTGATGCAACTCTGATGCAGCAGGTATTCGAAAATCTCATCAATAACTCAGTTCAGGCGGCAGTCGGCGAACCGGTTGCGATAAAAATTGCGCTCGAAATGCAGGGTTCGCAATTAAACATCAGATTCGCCGACAACGGCCCCGGAATAGCTCTCGATCTTCGTGATAAGCTGTTTACGCCGTTCATGAGTGGCCGCGAAGGTGGCAACGGGTTCGGGCTGGCGCTGATCAGAAAACTTGTCGAAGCGCATGGTGGCGAAATAAGTTATATTGGTGGCGAGAACGACGGCGCTGTATTCTTGATCGAGGTTGGGCAACATGAAAATTCTGGTGGTCGATGATAATGCCTCTCTTGCAAGAGGTCTTAAAACATTTCTGGAGAGCGAGGGCCACCAGGCTGAGCTGGCACATACTGTCAGACAGGGGCTGGCGCAGCTGTCAGCCCATAATTTCGATCTGCTGATTACCGATCTGCGTCTTCCTGATGGCGAAGGTCTTCAGATCATGGAAAAAGCACGCGATGGCAGCAGCGAACCCATGCCCGAGGTCATTCTGATGACAGCTTTCGGTTCGGTTGAGTCGGCCGTAAAGGCCATGCAGCTGGGTGCTTCTGACTACCTTACCAAACCGGTTTCTCTTGAAGAATTTTCGTTCCGGATCAAAAAAATAGAACAGTTCAGGCAGCTGGGAAGCCAGAAAACCCGCCTTGAGCGCCAGTGCGAGACTCTGGCGGCGGCAGCCGGCTTCAATCAGGCTCTCGAAGACATGGCCGGCGACAGCCCTGAGATCAACGAAGTCAAGCAGATGATCAGACGGGTTGCTGCCTACCCGACGACTGTGCTGATAACTGGTGAGACAGGTGTCGGCAAAGAGGTCGCTGCCAAGGCTGTTCACAACCTTTCGCAGCGTCTGCACGCGCCTTTTGTGAGGGTTAACTGTGCTTCGATTCCTGAAACGCTTTTCGAATCTGAGCTGTTCGGGCACGAAAAAGGTGCGTTCACTGATGCGCGGCAGCGCCGTATCGGCAGTTTCGAGGCGGCCGACGGTGGCACGGTATTTCTCGATGAAGTCGGCGAAGTGCCGCTCAACCTGCAGGCAAAGTTGTTGCGTGTTCTTCAGGAGAAAGAAATCACCCGGCTGGGCAGCTCAAAACCAGTTGCTGTCGATGTTCGCATCATCGCTGCGACCAATCGCAAGCTCGACGCAATGGTCGCTGCCGGCCGCTTTCGTGAAGATCTGCTTTATCGCCTGAGTGTGGTAAATATCCATCTGCCGCCTCTGCGGCAGCGAATCGGCGATCTGCCGATACTTTGTCAGACTCTCCTGAAAAAAATCGGCGAAGATCTCGGCCGGCCACTGCTCTCACTGAGCCCGGTGGCTTTGCAGTTTTTGCAGAAGCAGGACTGGCCAGGCAACATCCGCCAGCTCAAGAACGCCCTCGAGCGTGCTGTGGTCATGTCTGAAAGCAAACAGCTGGAACCGGTGGATTTTTTGATAAGCTTACCGGCTGCGGCAAAAGATGTTCAGGCGTCGGAACCGGCAGTCAGCGATATTCCTGGTGGAGCTGGTCTCAACGATGCTCTTGAAAGTCTCGAGAAAAAGATGATTTTATCGGCACTAGCCGAAAGCGGGGGAGTAAAAAGCCGGGCCGCAGAAATCCTCAAGATTCCGCGAACCCAGCTTTTGTATCGAATGAAGAAGCTTGGTATCGGCGACGATTAGGCCCTGTCAGATCGCCATCAGTTTCTGATAGGTAGCTTCGATTTTTTCTCTGGCTTCTTTTTCCAGTTTTTCAGCTTCAGCCTTAACTTCGTTGATGGCGCTTTCGAGAGCCGTTTTTACCTTGTCGCGGTCGGCTTCGGGCAGCTGTTCGATGCGCTTGAGAACGTTGCTGCGCACATTTTCGATGCGTTCGAGAATCTGGGTTTTGCGCTGTTCGATATTCTTTTTGAATTCGTTGTAACGCCCGGTAACCTTTTCTTTGCGCTCTTTGAGCTGCTCTTCGCTCATGGTTGGCTTTTCAGTGCCGGTTTTTTCTGTTGGCTTTTCGCTTCTGAGATTGTCCATGCGGGCTGAGAGCTTGTCGATTCTTTCACCGAAAGTGGCCAGGCGTTCGGTCAGCTTACTGTTGCGCAGAGCGATGTTTTCGAGAATCTTCTGTTTGCGCTCTTCGATATTTTTCAGCATCTGTTCGGCGTTTACTTCACGTTCCATTTTATTCGGTCTTTCGCGATTTTTGCGTCCCTGTTTTTCACCGCGCTGCTTTTCGATTTTTTCGCTTTTTGCCGGGGCATTGTCTGCCTGGGCGAGAACGGGTGACACTACGCTGACTGCCAGTGCTATTGCGAGACCTGTGAGAAGCTTTTTCATAATTTCCTCCTGTTAATTTGAACCTGACAACCATATTGCAAGCAACGTGCCAATATCGCTTAATTGCCATTAATAGAAGGTTTTCTCGCTAGAGCTCGTGCTTTTTAGTTGTTTGTGGCGGCTTTGTGTATTATGTATTCTGACAATGTCGAATTGATAAGAGTTTTGTGCCTTTATCATCTTGTGCAATGTGTCGATTCGTCAAAAAATTGACACTCCAAAAACTGACACTGCGTCAATTTTTTGACGCAGGGCAAAGTCTTCAGATGTATTGCAGCAGTACCAGAAACCTGACTGCCAGCGTGTCATACCAATTGCTGGTTCTGATCTCAGGTGACAATGCGAGACGAAGTGTCTGGCGCAGGCTTTGGCGATAACCGGCGACCATGCTGACGAATGTTTTCTGTTCGTCGCTCATCAACTGTGAATATTGTTGCAGAAAAAGACCGGCAAAAGCTGAGATATTGTTGAATTTAACGTCTTTGCGCAGAATACGGCAGAGCTTGTCAGCTGATTTTCTCCAGAAATTGAGTTCGAGCCCGAGCGTGTTGCTGCCATGCTGCCGGTAAAGAATGAATGAATCATGATCGACGAATATCTCTCCGAAGAAGCTTGCGACCAGAAGCATCCAGCTGTCATGGTTTCTTGCCAGCTCTCTGCCCGCCAGTGCGATTCTTCTGAGTTCGTCGTTAAAAACCGTAGTGCTTCCGGTTGGAATGCTGGAAAAGAAATATTGTCGAAAGTCGGCTGGTTGTCGAGGGATATCGGAATAGCCAGTCACTTTGAGGTCCTTATCGACGATTGTCAGCCTCGAACAATAATACAATGGCCGTTTCTGATTCATCGACTGCAGGGTGCTGATTGCTTTTGAGATCTTCTGCGGCAGCCAGTAGTCGTCCTGATCGCAGAATGCGTAAAAGGAACAGTCGGTTGGCACTGTTTCCATCAGCCTGAAAAAAGAATTTCGGTAGCCGACGTTTTTGCCGTATTCAACCTGAATTCTCTTTGGAAACTGCTTCTCAAAGTTCTGCAGAATGAGTTTCGTGCCATCGGTTGACCCATCGTCGCGGATCAGAATGCCCAGATTCTGGTAATCCTGCGCAAGTAAGCTCTGTATCTGTGCTTCAAGATACTTCTCACCATTGAACGTAGAGAGCAGAACCAGAACTTTTTCCATTGTTCAAATCTTTGCAGCCATAACAACTTTGGCTTCAGCCAAAACTTTTTTTGATTTTGTCGATTTTATCAAGATTGTTCTCAATTTTGCGGGCTTCGAATTTATTGTCGATATAAACTCCGGCCTCGAAACCGGTCAGGAATATCTCGAAGGCATTTTCGGTTCTGGCGCTGTATTTTTCTATTGAGCAGATGCTGTCGTAAAAAGTTACTTTTTTGATCTGCCGGTTCAGTTCGAGCATTCTCTTATGCCTGGCGCTGCTGAGAAACAGAGGTTTTTCGTAATGGTTCGCGTTAATCGCATCGATAAGACCCTTGAAGTATTCGACCGACGAACCCCTCTCTCTGAATCCGCCATTATATGCCCATGAATAGCTGGTGTGCAGGTCTTCTACCAGGTAGATTCCACCGAGGTTGAGCTTTTTGTCGAATAGCAGGTCGAAGGTCGCAGTGACTTCATCGCATAGATGCGAGCCATCGTCTATTATCGCATCGAAAGTGACGTCTTGCAGATTGCTTTTCCAGAAATCCTGGCTGTTGGCATTGCCGGTGAATACCTGTATGTTTTCGGCAAATTCGAGTTTGCGGCATAGCGGATCGACATCTATGCCGTAAATCTGCGAGCCTTCTGGCAGAAATTTCTGCCAGAGCTGCAGTGAACCACCATTCTGTACGCCGATTTCAAGCAGCGTTATCGGTCGTTTTTCGGCAAGAAATCTGGCAAACAGCTCCTGATAAACAAAACAGTAGTGTCCCCATTTGCTCGAGATATAGCCATCATGGCGGACAAAAAGCTCTGCATATGAAGGTATGCCCGCCAATGATGAGTGTGAGAAGCCGTTCTTGATTTTCTGTCGCTGCAGCCGGTCGTTGTCTGAAAGTATGGTGTTGAACTCGGGCTTGCCGGTGCTGACCCGGTTTTTTACTGATAACGCAATCTGCCTTATCGGGCTGATTCTGAGCAGCAGTTTGCCGACGACTGAGTTTTCCAGCCGCTTAAGCAAATTTCTTACTGCAGAGCCTGTTTTTTGTTGCCACATATCTGCCAGATTACCACAGCAGCTTCGCTACTGCCAGATTTCTCATTCTGCGAGCTGTTATCAGGCAGCTGTCGTTGCGTTATTTCGTCTGGCAGGTTAGTCTGTCGGCATATGATTGACTTTCTTCTGAGAAAACTGCTGCCCTTTGCTCTGGCCAGAAGTATGAGCGTTGTGGCGGTTCCGCTGTTTCAGTTCATTCTGATCGCATTTTGCAGCAGGGAAGAAGCGGGTCGATTTTATCTGCTGGCATCGCTTGCGCTGATGGCCTCGCAGCTGGCGGATCTCGGCGTTTCGCGTGCCATGCCGGTCATTTATGCAGATTCAGATGACCAGATGCATGATTGTCTGGCCGAAATAAACCTGCTACGGTGGTTTTCCGGTCTGCTTCTGGGTTCGTTGTTCCTTCTGTTCGGGCAGTTCGGGCAGGTTGCCTGGAACTGGCATCCGACCGGTTCTGTTCTGCTGCTGCTGTGTTTCGGGCGAACCATTCTTCTTGGTCATCAGGGCTACAGTCATGCACGTCAGCAGTTCAGCAAACTTCTGCTGGGTTCATCGGTCCACTTTCTGGTAGTTCTGATTCTATCCGCTTCGTTCGCCATTGCTGGCCGATTTGACGCTTCTGCTGCTCTGATTTGCCTGACAGCCGGCGTCTGGGTCGAAATATTCATGCTCGACCGGCCATCGGCAAGGACTTTTCTCAAAAGCGGCTATAAATGGGCTGAGGCAGTGCGCTATATTTTGCCTTTCAGTAAAGTTGGTGTCTATACTGCGGCATATAACCGCATAGAATCATTGTCTGCCGGCTATCTTCTCGATGCTGAATCGCTGGGGATTTTTGGAACTCTCGATTCAGCCCTGCGCATGGCCTCGTGGCCTTTGTATGTGGGAGCTCAGGCTATTTTTCCTGGCATTCGCGATGCCGTTAAAAATCGTGATGCGGCAGGTTTAAGCGAGCAAAGCAGACGTTATTTAATTGTTTCGTTTATCCTGTGTGCAGTTCTGGTCGTATTTTGCGCTGTTGCCTGGTATTTTTACCGCCCGTTCGACTGGTCTGTGCAGCTGTCAGTCATGCTTCTTCTGCCGGCTTTGTTTCTGTCGGCGCCCTACGCGTTTCTGATCTCACTTTATTACAGTCTGCATCTGGAGCGACTGTATGCCCGGTTCGCTTTTTTATTTATGGTGCTGCGTTGCTCTCTGGCGCCGACATTGGCTCTGCTCTGGGGTTATGTCGGTCTGAGCGGTGTTCATCTCATTGTCGGCACTGTTGCGGTTGCGGTTCTATGGTCGGCGTGTCTGCCAAAGCTGCGCGAGATGCTTGCTGCTGAAAGTGTCGATGGCTAAGGCACAACGCCAGAATGAACCAGCTTACCCGGCTGCTGACAAGATTTCTGAACATGCCGTTCGCCATTACCGCGATCAACGAAAGCAGCAGACCGTGCCAGAGCAGCGAGTGCCTCAGGCGGCTGCGCCAGAAGGCGATGAAGATTGAAGCGATGAAGGCGGTTGCTGCCAGAAAGCCGGCAAATCCGGTTTCTACCAGTAGTGACAGGGGGGTGTTGTGTATTTCGAGCTCATGAAAAGCTTTGAAGCAGCCGAGTCCATAGCCCTGCAGCCAGGTCGGTAAAGTTCGCAGGGCTTCGCGCAGAGTCGCCACGCGGGGTTCATCGAATATAAGCGGACTGCTTTCCAGCTGCCCGAGGCTGCGCTGAAAACTGTAGCTTTCACCGAAAAACATGACCAGCAGACCGGCCGCGCATGCCAGCAGCAACAGCTTAAAAATGTTCCGTTTCGTTGAATTTTCGGCGTATACGAAAAATTCGATATATATCACCTGAAACATGCTCAGCCAGAAAACGCTTCGGGATGCTATCGCACCGGTGTTCAGCAGCATCATTGAATAGATGATTGCCCTCTGAATCCCTGTAAGACGTCTTGCACAAAGCGTGAGCGGAAAAAGTACTGTAAGCGAGATTCCCAGCTGGCCTGAAAATTCAAAGGGCCAGCTCAGCTTCTCGCCGGCAGAAAAAAAGCGGCTGGTGAACTCCAGAGCCATGGTCTTGTGGCTTAACAGGACGACTGAATTGATCAGCAGCAAAGTCGCTGCTGCTTTTCCGGTAAGTTCGATGGCCTTTGCGAGTCGTTCTTCGCTGTTGAGAAAATCGGCGGTAATTTTGAAACAGACAAAGAGAAATACCATTGAGGTCAGTTCTTTGAGATAGAAATCGGGGGCTCTGGTCAATTCAATTCCAAGCAGAGAACAGCCGGTCAGAAAAATGAACCAGGCTTCAGTTTTGCCTATTTCAGGCAGTTTGCCGCGAAAAACAGCGGCAAAAGAGATCACCATCAGGGCTATCGCCGGCAGATCGCCGATTACCAGTCCGCGCGTCAGAGGCTGTCCAAAGGGGAGCAACAGAAAATAGGCCGCCCACCAGCGGGAGAACTGGTCTGTGCTCTTTTCATTGCAGAGCTGCGTCATTTTTACGGCCGAGAATTATCAGCAAAGAAGCGTAGATCAGAAAAACAGCCATTGGAACCAGCACGAAAATCAGCTCGTAAAAAGGCTGAACCGGCGTGGGGGGCATGTCTCGGGCAGTAATGACGACCGGCGAGCGTGGAAAAAGTTCGAGCAGCTTCATTTTGTCGTTGAAGTAGGGTTCGTAATAAATCTGAGCAGTCGAATACCCGGGCAGAAGTTCGCCAAGAAGTGCTCTGCCGATTCCATCGGTCACTTTGTCTGAGCGCACTTTCTCTAGCATCCTGCTGGTGTCAACAGGAGCTTCGGGGCTGTTTTCAAGAAGCGCGGCAATCGAAGGCATATCAAAAAAATGAGCGATGAATCTGAGTCTTTCTATGGCGCGTGAATATTGAACCAGTGCTTTTTCTCTGCGTATTTCAAAGCTTTCCTGGCCCATATTGGTGAGCTTATCTATCAGAGCATCGGTGAAACAGTTGAGAAATGGCCTGATATCATTGTAGCCGGGGCGTTTGAATGAAATCTTTACGAGAGTCTCGTTTTCCGGTTGAAACTTGAGGTTCTGTCTGATCGTGCGATTTAAAAAGTTCAGCTTCTCGACACGGTTTTTCTGCCTGCAGATTTCAGCTCTGTCGATAATCTGCAGCATGAGTTCGTCATCATTTGTCACCCGCGCCCAGAGAGAATCGAAATCGACCAGTGGACTGCCGATGACACTGCCGGTAATGATGACATTTTCACCGACAACTCCTCGGGGAGGATAGTGCAGAAACCAGATTTCGAGAAACAGGCAGATTACCAGGCAGAACAAACCGGTCAGATAGTGCCTGCGCGCCAGCGCCGGCAGTTCAGACAGCCTGAATTCCTTTTGGTCGCTCATCAACGGATTTCCTGTCAGTCGCAAAAATGTGTTCTGCTGCGGAATTTTATCATCATCGGCGGCAAGAGTAAAACAGATTCGCAAAGTCTTAGTTGCTGAATCTCTGCAGAAGCTTCAGATGAATCTGCGGATGATGATGGTGGTGGCGAGCATCAGGAAAGCCTGAATCATAACCGGAATGCCGGCCTGCTTCCAGGATTTTGCGCTGGCGCAGTGCGGACATTCGGGGTCATGTTCATGCTCATGAGCCGCGCCGCTGGCATGTGTGCTTTCGTGATGATGATCGTGTTCGCAGCCTGGGCCGCAGACATGGTCTGGCTGAACGGGTTGCTGGAGATGTGGGTCATGTGTAACATGCTCATGTTGCGCTGTCGAATGATCGTGGCCGCACTGGTTGAGCTCAGATGATCGATGTTCATGGCAATCTTCAGCCAGCAGGCTGGGCGCTCCAAATCCTCGGGCATAGATTGCGAGATAGTAAAGGCTGGCTGGATCTGTCAGCCAGAAGCGGTAAGCGGCCGGAACACTGTATGGCGGCCTGATCGTGCTGACTTGAAAAAGTGCCTGATATGCGGCTGTCAGCAGATGGTCGGGAAAGTCGGGCATGGCGATTTCTTCCTGCTGCAGCATGGTGAAGTAGTGTCCGAGAAAGCTTATCTGTCGTGCCTCAGAGACTTTCTGCCAGGCGGCCAGCGCTTCCGATTTCCTGCCGACATCAGCCAGAAATCGGCTCTGCATGACGTAATAATTCTGCAGATTGGCAAAATCATCGTGCATGTAAGGAGACATTCGATGTTCATTGGCGAGATATGATTTGATCGCAGCGTCAAGATAGTTGACCGCTATTTCGCGATACTTTTTAACCTCGGCAGGAGCAGCAAAAGAAGGTTTTTTGGCAAAGCCATAACAGTAGGCTGCTGCACCATAGAGTTTATGCAGGTCAGGAGCGTTTTTGTTTGCCTGAATGCCTCGGTGAAGCAGCTTGATGGCATCATCGAAACGGTTGAGATACAGGGCCAGGTTGTGACTCATTACAGCGTACATGTCTGTGTTCGTCGGTTCAAGAATGACCGAGAGTTCGAGCAGCGACATTATTTCGGTGTTTCCGGCGAAGCTGCCGGCAACGAAATTTTGTTTTGCTTTTTTAGTCGGGCCAATATGCATATACTCATCGGCAGTTATTCTTAAAACACCGGCAACGAAGCTCTTTATCTGGCCCGGGATCGTTTGTAGAACGATGTCGGCAAAATTGGCAACCTGGACTTCCGGGTAGTAGTATTCCCAATAGCGTGATTTCATCAGGTGCTGTGCTGAAAGCGCCATTGCCAGCAGCATAAGCGCGCTGAGAACCGATAATCTTGCCGAACTTGTCAATGATTTCTGTGGCTGAGTGCTCATAGATCTCGATGTTTCAAGATGGCGCCACCGATGGCAAGATAGAAAAATATCGCGGTAAGGGTGTAAAACGCCAGTATCAGCAGGGCCGAGGTCTGGGCCGGTATTTCGTGCATGACCATGATGCGGGTTTCATAAAGCGAAAAATCGGGCAGAATCAATCCGGCGATATCGAGCAGAAATGCGATGATCGAATTTCCACCCTGCTCGGCCAGCATTCTGAAAATATCGAGACCGTGACCGACAACGTAGATCAGCACGCTGATACTGACGGTGATAATCTTGGATGTGCATGACGCCAGAAGCATGACGATCGAGACCAGCAGCGACTGTTTGAGAAATATTATCAGGCCGGCAATCGGGATTTCGTTAAACCAGGCGCCTGTGCGCAGCTTGATGATCATGACGAGAAGGCCGGCAAGAAACACATGCAGGCAGAGCAGAGTGGTGACAATACCGAAAAATCGCCCGATCATGTAGGTGTGGCGGCTGGGCATGCGGGTAAAAATAAAATAGACGGTACGCTTTTCGATGTCTGGTATGATCTGGTCGAGCGAAAAGAACAGTACAACCAGCAGTCCGAGCGTCGAAATCACTGTCAGCCCGGCATCTGATACCAGTCGTGTCTGAAAGCCGAGTTGATAGACATCGATTGTCCAGGCTGCTGCCGCAAAGGGCAGAGCGAGCAGAAAGACGCCAAGAAAGAGCCGGTTGCGCAGAGCTTCGATGAACGAATACCAGGCAATGGCGGTAATACAGGAAATTCGCGACCGCATAGCGGAAAAATCCATATCAGTCAGTTGCTGCCGCTGCTGCAGAGGTTTTTTTGTCGTAGTCCTGAATGATTTTTACAAAACGCTCTTCACCGTTCTTGTGCTCAGGGCAGAACTCATCGACACCTCCTTCGTATAAAATGTGTCCTTTATGAATTATGGCAATCTTGTCGCAGATCTCGGTGATATCTGCAATGATGTGTGTGCTGAAAAAAACCGTGCGGCCAGCCTGCTTGAGTTCTTTGAGAATGTCCTTGATCAGGCGCCGGCCAAGTGGGTCAAGGCCACTGGCGGGCTCATCGAGAATATAAAGTGCCGGATCATGCAGCATGGCACAGGCGATGCCCAGTCTCTGCTGCATGCCTTTAGAAAAGGCGCCTACCCGCTTGTGGCGGTCGTCGTAGAGACCGACCTTGTTGAGAATTTCTTTCTTGCGGTCTTCGCTGGCTGCTATATTGAGCAATCTGCCCGAAAAGTCGACGATTTCGCTGGCGGTAAGAGTTTCATAGAACACCGGTTTTTCTGGGCAGAAGCCGATTTTGTTAAAAGCTGCGGCATCGATGGGAGCCCCGAAAAGCTCTATGGTGCCAGAATCAGGCTGAATAAGGCCGAGAGCAGCCTTGATCGAAGTGGTTTTTCCCGCACCATTCAGACCGGCAAAACCATAAATCTGACCGGCGCAGAGAGTCAGGCTGACATTGTCGATGGCGGCCCGCCGGCCCTGAGCTTGTTTTGATGAACCTGGCGCGAGCGCGTAGCTCTTGGAGACATTCTTGAGCTCTAAAACAGTTTGCGTCATAAATATCACCAACCATTATCACAAAGTATTACCTAATAGTTAGCACTGTGCCGTCGCAATGTCAACAACCTTCTCGCAGGCTTTGTCGACTGTTGATGCTCAGGGATTGTTAAACTCATGACAGCGGACTGCCGATAGTATTTCAGGGCCAGATATATTCTGGGGAGGTTTGCTATTAGAAACACTTTGCGACAACTGCTGCTGCTTCTGATCATCGGCCAGATCTTTCTGGTAGGTGCGGTGATGCAGACTGAAGAGGTCGTCTATAAGGACGCAGAGGACTGGAGCGTTGAAGATTCGCGGCAGTTCGACATGCGTGGTCCGGCAGTTTCTGGCAAAGATTCAGATATTGAGCAGCTCAGTGAAGATCAGATGCCTGAGCCGGAGAGTGAACCAGAAGATATCGTCATACAGCCAGAGATTCTTTCGGTCAGATTCAGAACTGAAGAGGCTTTTGAGATTGCTGAATTCGAGCTTTCGCATAGCGTCAAGGTGCTCAGACGCTCGCAGGGCGGTAAACTTCTGCGTATGCGGATTATGCCAGGTCTTCGCAAAATCGATCCACAATTCCTTGAACAGCTTCAGAAGAAGTTCAATAAATTTACTGTACATCAGACCAACAAGTATTCAGAAATGGTCTTTGCCGCCCGGGGTCGTATCGGTGATCCTTATACCGCATCCGAGACTTCTGGATTATTCAGAGTTTGCGTGCCATATCAACTGGAAAAGGCAAAATTCGCTCTGACCGCCGGAGAAAAGGTGGTTGACGGCGTTACCTATTATCGTGACCGCCCGAAAACCGGCGCCGGCTGTACAGATGCACATATTCTCAGAATCGAGCCCTTTTCAAGACTGACCAGAGTTTTTCCTGTACTGGCACATGAGGGCATTGCGCAGAAGGAAACACTGTCCTCGATGGCGAAGCGTTATAACGCCATCGCCGGCATAAATGGCGCTTACTTTACGCCGCGTGGCGACCCCATCGGCACTTTGATCATCGATCGTCGTCTCATCAGCTCGCCACTCTATAGACGTTCGGTTTTCGGGGTGAGTGAAGATGATACTTTGATTTTTGGTAATCCCGACTTTTCAGGCACCTTGCGGGCAGGTGATATGTCGATTGGCATCGATGCGGTTAACCAGCCTCGTCGCGGCGATCAGCTCGTCGTTTATACTCCAGAATACTCGCGCAGCACGCTGACACCTGAACGCGGTATCGAAATCGTTCTGGTTAAAGGCAAAATCGTGGGAATTCACGCTAACGATGCTCTGATTCCGCCTGATGGCGTGGTGGTGTCAGCCGGTGGCGAAAAAGCCGAACTGCTCAAGTCTCTCAAGCTTGGGCAGACTGTGTCTCTCGATTATTCTATCGATAAGCCCTGGGATACGATAAGACATGCTGTCTGTGGCGGGCCACGCCTGGTCAGCGACGGTCGCAGAGATATCAACGGGCGTGAAGAAAAGTTCGACAATTCGATCATCAATGGTCGGCATCCGCGAACTGCTGTCGCATTAACTTTTGATGGAGATCTGTTGATGATTGTTGTAGATGGCAGATCTAAACGTAACTCTGGTATGAAGCTCGATGAACTCGCAGATTACCTGCGTGTTCTCGGTGTTCGCCACGCCATCAACCTCGATGGTGGTGGTTCTTCTTCGATGATTGTCAAAGGGCGCATCGTTAACTCGCCTTCAGATGGCAGTGAACGCCGAATTTCCAACGGCATTCTAATTACCAGCCGCTGAAAAAAATATTGCCTCAATAATAATCGGACAAATTGCTGTTGCCCGTCTTCAAGTTAGGCGGTATCATGCCGATACATTACCGACCAGGTGTTTTTTGACATCATGGCGGGCATTGTTTTTTTGCGCAGTTCATCTGACAGAACGGACAGGCACAGGTTAGACCTGTTGTGTAATGTTTAAGGACTCAGTTGTGAAAATGGGACTTTTTATCAAGTTTGCTGAAAAAAGGCTGATCGGTCGTTTTTCTTTTATTCTGGCGTTTATGTTTATGAACATCTGCCAGTCTTTTGCTGGCAGTGTCGATATTATGCAACTCAAAGACGTTAAAATCGGCATGCGGGGTCTTGGCAAAACTGTGATTCAGGGCCGTAAAATCGAGACCTTTGAAGTCGAAGTTCTTGGCATTCTTTCCAACAACAAGGTTAACGAAAACCTGCTGATCAACGGTAAGTCGATTCTGGTAAAGGTCAGCGGTGACGTGATTCGTCGCGCTGGCGGCATTGCAGCCGGTATGAGCGGCAGCCCGGTTTACATCGACGGTAAACTTGTCGGTGGCATCAGCTCTGGCTGGATCATGACCGATCACACTGTCGGACTGGTGACACCGATCGAAGAAATGCTCGAAATCTGGAGTTATCCCGAGCTGGCCTGTGTACCAGACAGTCCCCGCTACTGGCAATTGGAAAGCCCGGTCAAAATTGGTGATAAAACTTTTTCTGCCGTGTGGGAAGTTGCCTGCGACCAGCCTGACAGCCTGATACAGCCGGCTGCCGACGAACTGGTTATGCGCCAGGCCGCCGCCGAAGTGTATGTCGATGGTCTTGGCGGTCGCGCGGCTGAAGTTCTCAAAAGCAAAATGAAGCGCAGTAACATAAAAGTTGCTCAGAAAGACATGCCGGGCAGTAATTCCGGTGATCTCAGTGACGAAAAAATTGAGCCGGCGAGCTACGAACCCGGATCTTCGATCGGAATTCAGCTGGCCCGCGGCGACATAAATCTCACGACGCTTGGCACGCTGACTCATCGCAGCGAGCATCGCATTCTCGCTCTGGCACATCCTTTTCTGAAAAAGGGCAGTGTTGCCCTTCTGATGACTGGCGCTTACATTCATCATTCATTTTCCAGCGTCGAAATGCCATTCAAGATCGGTGTGCCGACCGAAATGCTCGGCATTATCACCCAGGACCGCGAAAAGGGAATCAGCGGCGAAATCGGTCGCTTCCCCGAAATGGTGCCAGTGCAGATCGATGTGCTCGACAAGAATCTGCAGGTAACCCGCAGCATCAATTACCAGATTGTCAGAGATCCTGCCGTGTTCAGTATGGTTCTCGAATCAACGCTTGTGCAGGCTCTCGAAGGTGTTATCGACCGCGCCGGAGCCGGCACGGCTCTGATGGGTATTTCTCTCGACTGTGCCAATACCTCAGGTGAACAGTATAACTTCAGGCGTGAAAACATGTTCTATTCGCGGACTGATATCGTGCAGTCATTGATTGCAGAAGTCAGCAGTCTGATCGAAATGGTCACCGAAAGCGAGATCGAAGAAGTCATGCCAACCCGGCTGTTGCTCAAGATCGAGGTCGAGAAGCGGCGCCGCACTCTTTCAATCGAAAAGGTCGAGATAAAGAACGCACAGGTTGCCGGCGGCGGCGTGCTCGATGTCGAAATTACGCTGCGCCCATTCCGTGAAGAAAAGTTTATAAGAAAGGTCAAAATTCCGATTCCGCAGGACATCGGCAAGGAAAATCTGGTATTGTCAGTATTCGGCCTGAACATGAGGGTCGACGATGCCGATGGCGGAGCCGAAGCCAGAGACGCAAGAGCAGCGCGCGATCCTCGCAGTGAAGAAGGCCAGGCCGTCGATTTTGATTCGGTCATTCGCAGCTGGGCAAGCTCGCCCAAGAATTCGGATCTGCTCTTTCAACTGGCGGTAGAAGGCGATGAAATGAAAAAGATCAAGCTCAACGGTAAAGATCTCGAAATACAGCCGACCAACCTGGTGGTTACCGGTCGAGTCGATACAACTCTTACTCTGAGCGAAGAGTAACAGGTCACAATCAGATGCTGAACTATATCGAAAAAAAGGTTAAGGATTCACTGGATGCAATCGGCAACGTCAGCATCCTTTTCCTGCAGACAATCTACTGGACATTTCACAATCTGCGAACCGGACGTTTTGCTTTCGGCAATCTGATCGAGCAGATGTCGCGCATTGGTGTCGACTCGCTTCTTATGGTCGCCATCACCGGGGTTTCTACCGGCGCAGTTCTGGTCGTTCAGATCGGTTATCAGTTCGCCCAGATGGGTGCACAAAGCTATGTTGGTGGCGTTGTCGCTTTGTCGATGGCGCGTGAACTTGCACCGATTTTGACTTCTATCGTTGTGGCCGGTCGAGTTGGCAGCGCTATTGCCGCTGAACTCGGCACCATGAAAATTACCGAACAGATCGATGCTCTCGAAACCATGGCTACCAACCCGGTCGAATATCTGGTTGTGCCAAGGTTCTGGGGCTGTACCATAATGCTTTTCATGTTGACTATTTTTACCAACGTTGTCGGCATGATCGGCGGTTCGATCGTTGCGGTCAATCAGATCGGACTCACGCTGATTTCCTTCAAAGATTCGATTTTGCACATGCTGCAGGTTCAGGACCTCATGGGCGGCCTGATCAAGGCGACCGTTTTTGGCAGCATTATCGGAGTTATCGGTTGCTATAAGGGTTTTACCACTGAGGGTGGTGCCGAAGGCGTTGGTCAGAGCACTACCAGCGCCGTTGTCGTTTCGATCATGCTTATCCTTGCGGTCAACTACTTTTTGACGGTTGGCATCAACAATTTCTGCGTGGCTTATCTGCAATGATTATCGTTTCAAACGTACATAAAAGCTTTGGCCCGAAGCGGGTTCTCAAGGGCGTGAACCTGAAGATTTACGATGGTGAATCTCTGGTCATTCTTGGGCCTTCCGGCTGCGGCAAGAGCGTGCTGCTCAAGAACATAATCGGGCTGATGAAGCCTGACAGCGGTCAGGTGATTATCGATGGCGAAGACATCACCCGCTTTGACCAGAAACGTCTCGATGCACTGCGCATGCGCATGGGAATGCTGTTTCAGTCGGCCGCACTATTTGACTCTCTCAACGTCGAAGAGAATGTGGCTTTTGGTCTGCGTCGCCATACCAGACTGACAAACCGGGCCATTCATCATCTCGTCTCAGAAAAACTCGAGCTGGTCGGTCTGCCTGGTACTAACTATCTTATGCCTTCAGAGCTTTCCGGCGGTATGCGCAAGCGTGTCGGCCTTGCCCGCGCCATCGCCATGGAACCGGAAATCATTCTCTATGATGAGCCGACAACCGGTCTCGACCCGATTATGACCTCAGCGATCGATGAGCTGCATCTCAGTCTTAAAGAGCGCCTCGGGGTGACTTCGATCGTCGTTACTCATGATCTGAAATCAGCTTATCGAGTCTGCGACCGCATTGCTCTGCATTATGGCGGCCAGATAGTCGAAATTGGCACCCGCGAAGAAATTATCAACTCACCCAACCCCGTTGTGCAGCAGTTTATCCGTGGCGAGGCCCAGGGCCCGATGACGCTGCTGTAGAAACACAGGAGAAGCGAATGAAATCGACAACCAAAGTTGGAATCATGACTCTGATAGCAGTTGCACTGCTTTCATATATGGTGTTCGTTATTGGTGATCTCAGTTTCACCGAACAGGGCTATGAATTCGTCGTCAGCTTTTATTCTGTCAACGGGTTGAGCAAAGGTTCTACCGTGTCGATGTCGGGTGTCAAAATCGGTAAGGTCACCAGCATCGAAATTCGCGACGATCAGGTTTACGTGCATGTCTACATTCAGGATAAAAATATGCGCATCAGGCGCAAAAGCACTTTTACCATCTCGACAGCCGGCCTGATGGGGGAAAAATTCGTCGAAATCATGCCGACGCGCGATTACTCTTCGCCTTACGTCGTTAATGGCGATATCGTGCCTGGCACTGACCCGACCCGTATGGACGAGCTTTTCGAACAGGGCAACGTGCTGATTCAGAAGCTGCAGGAACTCACGGCCTCAGCCAAAGATATCATCGGCGATCCCGAGCTCAAGGAAAACACCCGCATAATGTTCAGAAATGCCAGAAACGCTTCAGACAAGATGAACGATATCATCAGTTCGGTTCAAAAGCGCTCTGATAGCATAGTTGAAAGTCTCGATAACATTCTCAAACGTGTCGATGACGAAATCATCAAGAACCGCGACGATATTCGCGCCGTCGTAGCCAATTTCAGACTGCTCAGCGACCGTCTGTCGAGTATGACCGAAGATTCGCGCACCGACATTCGCGAGATTGTCAGCAACGTGCGCAATGCTACCGACAAGCTTGACAGCATGATCGAAGAACTCAATCGCAACAACAAGATGACCGACGATCTGCGCAACATGATCGATTCGCTCAAGGATGCTTCCGACAATGCCCGCGTCATCACCCAGGAAGTCAAAGAAATCGTCGCTGACAAGGAAATCCGCAAGAAAATCAATACCGGCCTCGACGATGCTCACAAGCTTGCTCAGGCTGTCGACAAGGTTTTCCTCAACATCCGTCAGACCCGCGTCGACTTTAAATATCTGCTCAGATACCATGATGATACCGAGTCGTTCTTCTCTGATCTTACTGTCGATCTTTATCCGAGCGATAAGACCTTCTACCGCTTCGGCGTCGAAGACATCGGCGGGGCAGACGCGTTCAGCCTTATGGTGGCCCGCAGTGCCGATACTAACTTCGTTAAGCGTGGTGGTATCATCAGTTCGAAGGTTGGCCTTGGTTTTGACTACTATCTGGCTGATGTTATACAGCTTACCGCTGACTTTATCGATACTACCGATTCAGAGATCAGGCTCAAGGCCGGCTATCTGATGACTGAAAACATCAGGTTCGAGCTGCGTATCGATGACGCCATGGACAAGAGGGATGTGAATTTCGGCATTGAATATAAATTCTAATTTCTCGGTAAAATACATGCACGTGCGTGACGCGGTGCTGCAAAAGCCTCGTCTGCTGCTGGTCACCACCGGTGGCACGATCACCATGCTGCGTGCCGCCAACGGCAGTCTATACCCATGCGAAGATGCCGGCAAACTGCTCGAGCGAATACCAGAGTTGAACATGCTTGCCGACATCGACATTCTTCCTCTTGCCAGTATCGATTCAAGTGATGTTTCGCCGGCAATCTGGCTGACTATCGCTCGCGCCATCTTTCAGCGTATGAAAGAATATGATGGTTTCGTCGTGACGCATGGCACCGATACTCTGTGTTACACCGCTGCGGCTCTTTCGTTCATGCTGCAGGAATTGAGCAAACCCGTCATCATTACAGGTTCTCAGGTGCCCCTCGAAGAAATCGGTTCAGATGGGCGGGCCAATCTTATCAATGCCGTGCGTGTCGCTATTTCTGATCTGGCCGAAGTAGCGGTGGTTTTTGGATCTTTGATCATCAGGGGAACCCGTGCCAAAAAAACTTCGGTATTCGACATGCAGGCTTTCATTTCGGTCAATGATGTGCCTCTCGGTACAATCGGTCTGGCTATCAAGTTCAGCAGTTTTGCCAAAACCCGCAGCCGGCGGAAACCGCTTTTGCGCACTTCTCTTAATGAGAATGTGGCGCTGGTTCCGGTATATCCTGGTATAAAGCCAGAAATTATCGAATATATCGCGAGTTGTCACGACGGCATCGTGCTTGAAGGTTATGGCGCCGGAAACATTCCAACCGGGGAAAGATCTCTGGTTCCTGCGATCAGCGCGGCTGTCAAGCGCAATGTGCCGGTCGTCGTCTGCACGCAATGTATCGTCGGTTCTACTGAGATGGAGCTGTATCAGGTCGGTCGTGCTGCGTTGGAAGCTGGCGCTATACCGGCAATGGATATGACTCCGGAAGCGACGATGGTCAAGCTGATGTGGGTATTGGGACAGACAGACGACATGGGTTCGATCGATTCTATGATGCAGAAGTGTTTTGTCGGCGAACTTCACGAGGTCAGCTGAATTTGAAAACATGCCCGGAATGCCATAAGCCGGTAACGGTGTCATTGCTTTACTGCACCACCTGTGGTGCCGATCTCAGTCAACCGGCAAAAGCCAGGCGCGAACGTATTCTGCTCGTTCTGACCCCGTATTTTCTTATTCTTCTGGCTATTGCGCTGAGTGTCGAAGCCGGTGTCATCGATGCAGTAGAGAACGGCATGGCATTTGGCGGTGGTCTTGCCATGATTTATCTGTTTTCGGCAATGGTGTTTTGGTTGCTGGCCAGGTTGCTCAAACTGCCGGCGCTGGCGCAGAGTTTCTGGCAGGCTGGTCTGATCTCGACTATAAGCTTTGTCGTTTCGGTACTGCTGGCTTTTCAGATCGGTGAACTGTTTGCCAATGAATCGATAGCAGCAGTAGGGCCGGTTAAATATCATTTTGCCGTGCTCGAAACCCTGGCGGTAATTTTTTTACCGGTTTTTCTGGCAGGACAACTTGCGGTTTCTGCACGTGCGCGCATAAGCAGATTTCCAGAAAGTGCAGCAAGCAGGCCGCTCAGACTTCTATTTCGTCACGCGTTATGGCTGATTCCGATTCTTGCAGGGCTTTTGAGCATTCTTATCGACATGGCGCAACCGGCGCCAAAGCGGGCAATGGTGAGGGCCCGGGTGCTATACGAACTGCAGGCGGCCGATCTGGCTCTACAGGTAGTTGATGCTGCTCTGGCCGATGACGAAACATTTGCACCCCTGCATTTTCTCAAGGGCATCACCATTCTTGATTATCAGGTCGAAAAATATACGGCTGAAAATGCTTTAAAGCACCTGCAGCGGGCCAATGAGCTGCAGCCAAAGGTTCCGGCATGGTTGTATCGTCTGAGTATGGCCTATGATCGTGAACGAAATGGGGCCGGCGCCATTGCAGCGGCATCCGAAGCTACCGGGTTGCTGCCAGGCGATGCTTTTCTCTGGCAGTATCTTGGCGATCTCAATATGAAATACAAACGTGGCCCTGCGTCGGTTTCAGCCTATAAAAAGGCTCTTGAACTGACGCCGCAGGATCCGATGCTTCTCAACAATCTTGCCTACACCATGCTCGAACTCGATATGGAACTGCCGCAGGCGCTGGAGCTGGCGAGAATGTCGGTCGAACTCATGCCTGACCGTGTTTTTAATCTCGATACTCTTGCCTGGGCCTATTATAAGAACGCACGCTACCCGGAAGCGCTTGAAATCATGAACGCGATTTTTACCGGTCGTACCGAGGTCTCACCAGAAGTAGATTTTCATTATGCCCGCATTCTTCAGTCGATGGGTATGTTGAATAGTCCTCTGGAAACATTTGACAAGCTTCTGGCGAGGCCCGAGATTGCAGCCGACCATCATCTGTTTCAGCAGGTATATCAAGCCAGGGTCGAAGCTGATGCTGCCAGTGCCGTTGAACCTGCCACTGCTCCTGTCACCTTGCCGTCAGAAGATTCTGACTCGACTGATTCTTCTCAAGAGCTTAATAAAGAGCAAACAGCTGCCGATAAGTCGCCTGAACAGTTGAAAAATGATTCGCCCGAAGCCACAGTGGCTGAAGAACCTGAATCAATTCAGGAATCTGAATTACCGCAGCTCGATCCAACGGGAGAAACGCTCGATGAAGATTAACAGGCTCGTTGTCTGCGCTTCGCTCGCTGCCTTGCTTTTAATACTGGTCATGCCCGCCGAAACGCTCGCCGTTCTGCATATCGATACCAGCTATAGTGGCAAATTCCGCAATACTCCCGGCTATGCCAAAATCATCGCCGATCTGCCATTCGTTTATCAGGAAGCCTTTCAGAGAATCGAACGCTCTCTTGGCGTGCCAGCGCGCGAGCAGATGTATGTTGTGGTGATGTTTTCTGACCACCTTACCTACAAAGGCTTCCGACTGCGCGGCAAACGCCAGTCGATTCGCACTGCCAACCGCACTGTCATACATTACATTCACCTCGATCTCGATTTTCTCATCAACGGTCAGGCAACCCTGCTCGAAGAGATGACGCACGAAATGACCCATGCGATCATGGCTGATACCATGGGTTTGCGCGAATACGACAACCTGCCGATGTGGATCAAGGAAGGCACCGCCGTGCATGCCGCTGATCAGGGTCAGGCGCGCATCAGGGCGCTGACCCGCCGTGGCTTCGATATCAACGCCATCGGCGGCGAAGACGAGAACATCGAAGGCAACCCGATTTCGCTCGAAAGATATGTCGAAAACTATCTTAAAATCAGATTTCTGTTGAAAACTTTCGGCAGCAGCGCTCTGCATCGTTTCGTCAAGAGGCTGATGCAGTCAGGCGATGTAAAGCAGGAGCTTGCTGTCTGCTTCAATGGACTGACCGAAGAGGTCATGAATCAGTATGCGCAGGATTTCGTCAAAGCAACGCTGCTCGACAACGCCCGGCCGGTCGCTTCTCAGGAAAACCTGCAGCGGGGCGTCAGATTCTTCGATGAAGGCGAATACCTCTCGGCCCGGCTTGCGCTGACTGATGCACTTTATGGCGGGCTCAACGATAATGAATTTCAGACCGCCGCCTATCTTCTGGCTGAATGTTATATTCAGGAGCGCAACCCGCAGGGCGCCCTCAATCTGCTCAAACAGTTCAAGCCTGATCCCCGCAACATTCCGGTCGATCGCTACGAATTTTTGAGTGCTTATTCAGAATATGCCATGGGTCTGGTTACTAATGCCTATTTCGGTTTCAAGAAGGCTTTCGAGACTTCCAATAATCAGGCCGTTCGTGAAGGCGCACTCTATTACATCATCAGAATCCTCATCGAACTCGGCAATCGCGCCGAAGCCGACCGCGTCATGGCCATGCTGAAACAGCAGTTTCCCAACAGCAATTACCTGATTCTCGCCAGCCGCGTCCTTTCCTCTCGTTAAAACTGCACCACAGATTTTCCTTTCATTCAGCGCGTAGCGAAGCGAAGTCGCAGAATCCATACTTGGCTGATTCTTAGATAGACAATCAGTTCTTTTTTTGCCTGAGAATCGCCGCGCTTAACTTCGTTGACAGGCGCGTGCACGGCGTGTTACCTTACTCTGCCCTGATGACGCCAAATTCTGCATGCAAAGGAAAAGAGTATGAAAGCCAAAATTCAGGAAGCCGCTGATTTTATCAATAAAAAGGCCCCGGTTAAACCTACCGTAGCGTTGGTGCTCGGTTCCGGGCTCGGCAAGTTCGCCGATTCGCTCAAAAACGCGGTTGCCATTCCATACGAAGAAATCCCGCATTTTCCGGTGTCAACTGTTAAGGGGCATGCCGGCAAGCTGGTTATCGGCGAAGCCGGCGGCAAACAGGTCGTTGCCATGCAGGGCCGCTTTCATTACTACGAAGGCTATTCGATGCAGGAAATCACCTTTCCGATGCGCGTCATGATGGCGCTTGGCGCCGTCGATCTCATCATCACCAACGCTTCCGGCGGCCTCAATCGCAATTTCAAGGTCGGCGACCTCATGATCATGACCGACCATATGAACCACATGGGCGACAATCCGCTGATTGGCATCAACGACGATGAAGTTGGCCCGCGCTTTCCACCGATGCAGGGTGTTTATACGCCTGAACTGGTCAATGAAGCCATGAAGATCGGTCGTCACATCGGCGCGCCGGTTGAACGCGGCGTTTACGTGGCCGTCAGTGGCCCCAATTACGAAACTGCCGCTGAACTGCGCGCTTTCAGAATTCTCGGCGCCGATGCCGTTGGCATGTCGACGGTTCCTGAAGTCATTGTCGCCGTTCACGGCGGCATCAAGAGAATTCTCGGTATCAGCTGCATAACCGACATGGCGACTGGTGAAGGGCATGAAGAGGTCAATCACGAAGACGTCATCGCCGCCGCTGCGGCTGCGCAACCGTACTTTTTGAAGCTGATCGAAAAGATGCTCGAAAGGCTCTGATTCTAAATGCTCGACCGCCTCGAAACCGTATACGCAAATTTCAAGGAACTGACTGACAAGCTCTCGAATCCCAAGGTTATTGGCAACCAGTCAGAGTTTCAGCGCCTCGCTAAGAGGCGGGCTGAGCTCGAACCGGTAGTCGAGGCTTATCATCGCTATGCTGACCTGCTCAAGCGTCTCGACGGCGCGAAGCAGATGCTGGCCGGCGAAAAAGACCCCGAAATCATCGAGATGGCCGAACTCGAAATCGCCGAGCTCGAACCCGCAATAGAAAAGCTCGAAAAAGAGATCAAACTGCTGCTGGTGCCTAAAGACGCCGACGACAGCAAAAACACGATTTTCGAAATCCGTGCCGGCACCGGCGGCGAAGAGGCCGCGTTGTTCGCTGCCGTTCTCTATCGCATGTATTCACGCTATGCCGAACGCCAGGGCTGGAAATGCGAACTCATGAGCATGAGCGAAACCGGCATCGGCGGCATAAAAGAGGTCGTTTTCTCGGTGCAGGGCAATGGCGCTTTTGGTCGCCTCAAATTCGAGAGTGGCGTACATCGCGTGCAGCGCGTGCCGCAGACCGAGGCTTCCGGGCGGGTACATACTTCGGCGGCTACGGTTGCCGTTCTGCCTGAGGCCGAAGATGTCGATGTTCGCGTCGATGAAAGTGAACTGCGTTTCGATGTTTTCAGATCATCGGGGCCTGGCGGTCAGAGCGTTAACACTACCGATTCAGCCGTGCGCGTAACCCATCTGCCGACCGGCATAGTGGTCAGCTGCCAGGACGAAAAGAGCCAGCACAAAAACAAGGCCAAAGCCCTGCGTATTCTCATGGCCCGCCTGCTCGACAACGCCCGCCAGCAGGCCGACGCCGCGCGCGCCGATCACCGACGCAGCCAGGTCGGCAGCGGCGACCGCTCCGAGCGCATCCGCACCTACAACTTCCCGCAGCAGCGTCTTACCGATCACCGCATCGGCCTGACCCTCTACCGTTTGACCGAAATCGTCGACGGCGACCTCGAAGAGATCATCTCAGCCCTCATCGAAGCCGACAATCTGCGCAAACTCGCCGAAGACGACTCCCATATTTAAATCAATAGGATATCTCAGAAATCAGCTCTCAGCCGGATTCAGGTTGTCCAGTCTTCTATCTTTAACTCATCGATTCTTGCGAACTCTGCAACATTGTTTGTGACAAAAATCATGTTCTTATTCACAGCCTGCGCTGCCAGCAGCATATCGATCGGTCCTATGATCTGCCCCTTGCGCTTGAGCTTAACTTTCAGGTGCCCGTAATCTACGGCATCGCAGCTGTCAAAATTCAGAATGTCGAA
>Ga0116144_10000963_pt1 | contig 36863 bp, 30 predicted proteins | sample AD_UKC035_MetaG_FD_89746 | JGI IMG/M metagenome (GOLD analysis project Ga0116144, IMG submission 89746) | Active sludge microbial communities of municipal wastewater-treating anaerobic digesters from USA - AD_UKC035_MetaG | ecosystem: Engineered > Bioreactor > Anaerobic > Digestate | place: USA...
GGACGAGGCCTTCGCCACGCTCGAGGCCGCGCTGCCGCACCGTCACCACTTCATCGGCGTGGGCCTGGACAGCAGCGAGCGCGGCCATCCGCCGCAGAAGTTCGCGCGCGTCTTCGCGCGGGCGCGCGAGCTCGGCCTGCACGTTGTCGCGCACGCAGGCGAGGAAGGGCCGGCGGCGTACATCGAGACCGCGCTGGACCTGCTGAAGGTCGAGCGCATCGACCACGGCGTGCGCTGCACCGAGAGCCCCGCCCTCATCGAGCGCCTGGCGCGGCAGCGCGTGCCCCTCACCGTCTGCCCGCTGTCCAACGTCAAGCTCTGCGTCTACCCGGATCTCGCCGCGCACCCGCTGCCGGCGCTGCTGGATGCGGGCCTGTGCGTGACCGTCAACAGCGACGACCCGGCCTATTTCGGCGGCTACGTGGTCGACAACTACCTGCAGCTCTTCGCCGCGCATCCGCAGATGGGTGTCAAGGAAGCGCGGCAGCTCGCGCTCAACAGCTTCGAGGCGAGTTTCGTCGACACCGCGCAGAAGGCCCGCTGGGCGCGCGAGCTGGACGCGGTGATCGAGCGTCTGGGGGCTTGAACGTTCGAGCGTATAGGGCCTGGCCGCCTCGGACACGCGGGCGCCTGAGGCCCTGCGCTCAACCGGTGGCGTCGGCCAGCGATCTCAGCCGCCTGTTGCCGGCGGCGCCTTGGGCGGTGCGGTGCTGCGCCGCACCAGCACGACGATGAAGTGCAGCACCGCGCCCAGCGCGAGCAGCGAGAACGTCCCCACGCCCCAGGCGATCCACACCAGCCAGGGGGCGGTACTGCCCAGCCAGGTCAGCAGCGTCTGCAGCGCATCGAGCAGCGCCTGCATCGTCATCGACCAGCCGGGCATCCAGCCTTCCAGCGTCTCGCGCCAGGGGGCGTCGAAGAGCCAGGCCTGCAGCGTGTCGATCCAGCTCGCGTCGCCCTGCACCAGCGTCGCCAGCCCCCACGCCATCAGCGTCCACACGCCCAGCAGCAGCAGCATGGTGATCCAGATCGCAACGATCATCGCAGCGGCTCCATCGGGGCGGAAGTGGCGAAGCCGCTCATCCTAGCGCGGTCGCCGTGGGCTCCTGCAGTGCCTGCTGCAGCGATGAGCCCTGCGGCCCGAAGGCGTAGGCATCCATCGCCAGGCAGCCGTAGGTGACGCTTTCGTGCAGCCGCGTGCCCGCGGCGTTCTCGCCGGCAGCGCCGGCGGCGACGTAGAAGGGCAGCCAGTGCTCGTCGCTCGGGTGCATCAGCGCGGCAAACGGCGCCTGGCGCCGGTAGTCGAGCAGCGCGGCCCAGTCGGCTGCCGCGGCGCGCTCGGCGACCCAGGCGCGGAAGGCCGCGCTCTGCGGGAGCTCGGGCGCGTCCATCGGCAGTCTTCCTCCGCCGCCCTGCAGCAGCCGCAGGTTGTGCGTGAGACTGCCGCTGCCGATCACGAGCACGCCTTCGGCGGCCAGCGGCGCCAGCGCCCGCCCCAGCGCGAGCAGCCGCGCCGGCGACCAGCTCGACACGAAGCCCAGCGGCAGCACCGGAACCTCCGCCTCGGGAAAGGCGAAGGACAGCGGCGTCCAGATGCCATGGTCCAGCCCGCCTTCGGCCAGGCGCTCGCACTCGATCCCGGCCTGCGCGAGCAGCGCCTGCACGCACCCGGCCAGCGCCGGCGCGCCCGGCGCGTCGTAGCGCAGGCGGTAGAGCGCTTCCGGAAAGCCGTAGAAGTCGTGCACGGCCTCGTGCTGCGCCGCGGCCAGCAGCACCGGCACGCGCGTGAGCGTGTGCGCCGAGACCGCGAGGATCGCCCGCGGCGCGCCGAAACGCGCGCGGATCGCCGGTCCCAGGCGTCGCAGGAACGCGCCGGCCGCGCCGGGTTCGAGCGCGGTCATCGGCGAGCCGTGCGAGAGGAAGAGCGGAGGAAGCGGCATCGACGGACTGCTCATGTTTCGATTGGAGCACCGCGCCACCGCCTGCGTCTTCAAGGGCCTTGCACGCTGCGTTCGGCCCCGGCCGAGCCGGATGCGCTACCGTGACGGCTTCGATCCGCTCCCTTTGCATCGGCCTTGACCGCAAACGCCGCCGTGACCCCTGCCGCCGCCTCGTCCTCATCCGCGCCCGGGCCTGCGCCGCGCCCGCCGGGGGCGTGGCTGCTCGCCTGGCGGCAGACGCTGCGCGACCTGCGCGCCGGTGAGCTGCGGTTGCTCGCGGTCGCGGTGATGCTCGCGGTCGCGGCGCTCACCGCGGTGGGCTTCTTCGCCGATCGGCTGGCCGGGGGCCTTGCGCGCGACGCCCGGCAGCTGCTCGGCGGCGACGCCGTCGTCGGCAGCGACCAGCCGCCGCCGCCGGAGTTCGCCGAGAAGGCGCGCGCGCTCGGCCTGCGCATCGCGACGAGCGCGAGCTTCCCGAGCATGGCGCGCGCCGACGACGCGCAGGGCGGCGCCGCGCGCCTGGTCGCGGTGAAGGCGGTCAGCGCCGACTACCCGCTGCGCGGGCGGCTGCAGCTGCAGTCCGCGCCCGGCGGCGCGGTGGAATCGGTCGCGGCCGGGCCGGGCGCGGGCAAGGTCTGGGTCGACGCCGCGCTGCTCGAGGCGCTGCAACTGAAGGTCGGCGATCCCTTGCTGCTCGGCGACGCGACGCTGCAGATCGAGCGCATCATCGCCGTCGAGCCCGATCGCGGCGCCGGCTTCATGGCCTTCGCGCCGCGCGTGATGCTCTCGGACGCCGACCTCGCCGCGACGGCGCTGATCCAGCCCGCAAGCCGCGTGGCCTGGCGGCTCGCGGTCGCCGCGCGCGGCGCAAGGGAGGCGCCGGTGGCCGCGTTCACGCAGTGGGCCGAGGCGCATATCCAGTCGGCGGGCCTGCGCGGGATGCGCATCGAGACGCTCGAGGGCGGTCGCCCCGAGATGCGCCAGACGCTGGACCGGGCGCAGAAGTTTCTCAACCTCGTCGCGCTGCTGGCCGCGCTGCTGGCGGCGGTGGCCGTGGCGATCGCCGCCCGCGACTTTGCCGAGCGGCACCTGGACGACTGCGCGATGCTGCGCGTGCTGGGCCTGCCGCAGCGGCGCATCGCCGCGAGCTACACGCTCGAATTCGCCTTCGTCGGCCTGCTGGCGAGTAGCGCCGGCGTGCTGCTCGGGCTGTTGGTGCACCAGGTCTTCGTCTGGCTGCTCGCTGGGCTGGTCGAGACCGAGTTGCCGCCGCCGGGGCCCTGGCCGGCGCTCTTCGGGCTGGGTGTGGGCATGACGCTGCTGCTGGCCTTCGGCGTGCCGCCGGTGCTGCAGTTGGCACGCGTGCCGGCGCTGCGCGTGATCCGCCGCGAGCTCGGCAGCCTCAAGGCGGGTTCGCTGCTGGTGCTGGCCGCAGGCGCGGCGGGCTTTGCCGCGCTGCTGCTGGCGATCTCGTCGGACGTACGCCTCGGCGCGATCGCGGTCGGCGGCTTCGCCGTCGCGGTCGCCGTGTTCGCGCTGCTGGCCCTGGTCGCGGTCAGGCTGCTGCGCCGGCTCGTCGCCGATGCCGGCAGCCCGCACTGGTGGCTGCTGGGCGCAAGAGCGCCGCGCTGGCTGGTGCTGGCGACGCGGCAGATCGCCGCCCGGCCGGCGTTCGCGGTCGTGCAGGTGAGCGCGCTGGCGGTCGGGCTGCTCGCGCTCGTGCTGCTCGTGCTGCTGCGCACCGACCTGATCGGCGCCTGGCGCCAGGCCTCACCGCCCGATGCGCCCAACCGCTTCGTCTTCAACCTGCAGCCCGACCAGGGCGAGGACTTCAAGCGCCTGCTCGCCGATGCGGGCGTCACCCGCTACGACTGGTATCCGATGATCCGCGGCCGGCTGGTGGCGATCAACGGCAGGACGGTCGGGCCGGGCAGCTTTGCCGACGAGCGCGCGCAGCAGCTGGTCGAGCGCGAGTTCAACCTGAGCCACGCCGCGCAGCTGCCGCCGCACAACCTGCTCGCCGCTGGGCACTGGACGCCCGAGGAGCGCGACGGCATCTCGGTCGAGGAGGGGCTCGCCAAGACGCTTTCGCTCGCGCTCGGCGACACCCTCACCTTCGACATCGCCGGGCAGCTGCGGCAGGCGCGCATCACCAGCCTGCGGCGCGTGGACTGGGCATCGATGCACGTCAACTTCTTCGTGATGTACCCGCTCTCGGCGATGCCCGAGCTGCCGGCGACGACGATCAGCGCGTTTCGCGCGCCGGCGCAGCCGGGCTTCGACAACCGCGTTGCGCGCCGCTTCCCCAACGTCACGCTCGTCGACGTCTCGGCCTCGGTCGCGCAGGTGCAGCGCGTGCTCGAGCAGGTGATCCGCGCGGTCGAGTTCCTGTTCGGCTTCACGCTGGTGGCCGGGCTCGTCGTGCTCTTTGCCGCGGTGAGCGCGACGCGCGAAGCGCGTGCGCGCGAATTCGCGCTGATGCGCGCGATGGGCGCGGGCGGCCGGCTGCTCGCGCAGGTGCAGCGCGCCGAGCTGCTGGGCGTGGGCGCGCTGGCGGGGCTGCTCGCGACCTTTGCCGCGATCACGATCGGCTGGGCGCTGGCGCGCTACGCCTTCGAGTTCGCCTGGAATCCCGAACCCTGGGTGCCGCTGGCCGGCGCCGTCACCGGCGCGCTGCTGGCGCTGGCCGCGGGCTGGTGGAGCCTGCGCGACGTGCTGCGACGGCCGGTGCTGCAGACGCTGCGCCGCGTCGGCGCGGTCTAGCGCCGCGGCGGACCGCCGGGCTCGGAACGTCTCAGAACGTCTCCCAGTCGCCGTCCACGGCCGCGGCGGCGCTGAGCGCCGGCGGGGTCGCCGCGCGTGCAGGCGCAGGATCGACGGCAGCCCGGCCCGCGGACGCGAGCAGCGGCTGCGGTGCGGCGACGGACGCTTCGGCGCTGCGGCCGGACGCTGCCGGCACGCGCGGCGTCGCGAGCGCGGCCGACCGCTGGGCCTGCGCGAGCGCGTCCGCCGCCGCCTGGCGTGGCGTGCGCGCCTCATCGACGCAGAAGCCCGCAACGAGCCCCGCGAGTTGGCGCGCCTGTTCGCGCAGCGATGCGGCGGCCGCGGCCGACTCCTCGACGAGGGCGGCGTTCTGCTGTGTCGCCTGGTCGAGCTGCACGACCGCGGCGCTGACCGAGCCGATGCCGCCGCTCTGCTCCTGCGCCGCGGCGCTGATCTCGCCGATGATGTCGGTGACGCGCTGCACGCTGCCGACGATTTCGCTCATCGTCGAGCCCGCCTCGCCGACCAGGCGCGCGCCGGTCTCGACGCGCTCGACGCTGGCGCCGATGAGAGTCTTGATCTCGCGCGCCGCCTCGGCGCTGCGCTGCGCGAGGCTGCGCACCTCGCCGGCGACGACGGCAAAACCGCGGCCCTGCTCACCGGCGCGCGCGGCCTCGACCGCGGCGTTGAGCGCGAGGATGTTCGTCTGGAACGCGATGCCGTCGATCACGCCGATGATGTCGGCGATCTTCTTGGAACTCGCGTTGATCTCGTCCATCGTCGCAACCACCTGCGAGACGACCTCGCCGCCGCGCGCGGCGACGCTGCTGGCCGAGGCGGCGAGCTGGTTGGCGGTACGCGCCGAGTCGGCCGTCTGGCGCACGGTGCCGCTCAGCTGCTCGATCGAGCTCGCCGTCTGCTGCAGGCTCGCGGCGGCGGTCTCGGTACGCCGGCTCAGGTCGGCATTGCCCTGCGCGACCTCGCCGGCCGCGTGCTGGATGCTGTCGGTCGAGCCGCGCACCTGGCCGACGACCTTGCGCAGCGCGTCGCGCATGCCGGCCACCGCGCGCAGCAGTGCGCCGATCTCGTCGCCTCGGGCGGTGTCCACCGGCACGGTCAGGTCGCCTTCGCCGATGCGCCGGCTGAGCTCACCGGCTTCGCGCAGCGGCCGCACGATCGAACGCGCCAGCGTCGTCGCGGCACCGAGAATCAAGGCCAGTGCGGCGAGCGCCGCACCGCCGAGCGCGAGGTCCGGGCCGACGCCGAGCGCCGCAAGCGCGGCGAGGACCGCCAGCGGCAGCAGGCCGGACGCGCCGAGCGCAAGCCAGAGTCGTGTCTTGATCGAGAGGGCCGCTTTCATGGGGGCATGGCTCCGGGAATGGGGAATACGTGGGCCGGGTCGCGCGGCGCGCGCCGCATCGGCAGGAGGTTCAGGGCATCAGCCCCATCTCGGCGCTACTCATCAGGCCCTCGATGTCCATCAGGATCAGCATGCGCTCGCCGACGCTGCCGATGCCGGTGATGAAACCGGCATCGACCTTGGTACTGAGCTCGGGCGCGGGCTTGATGTGCCCGGTGCCGAGCTCGAGCACGTCGGAAACCGAGTCGACGACCGCACCGACGACGCGACCCCTGACGTTGAGCACGATGACGACGGTGAAGGCGTTGTACTCGGCGTTCTCGCAACCCAGCTTCAGGCGCAGGTCGATGATCGGCACGATGACGCCGCGCAGGTTCACGACGCCCTTGATGAACGGCGGCGCGTTGGCGATGCGCGTCGGCGGCTCGTAGGAACGGATTTCCTGCACGCGCAGGATGTCGATGCCGTATTCCTCGCTGCCGAGGCGAAAGGTGAGGTACTCGCCGTGCCGTGCGGTCGGGGTCGCGGGCTTGCCGCCTGCACGCGCCGCCTCGTGGCGGGCGACGACTTCGGCTTCGGTGACCATCTCCATCAGCTTGCTCCTGCGTGATCGAGCCCCGTGGGGCGTATCCAAGGACTATCGGCCGCGGAGGCCGGGATTGAAGATCGGTGCCTGGGCCAGGCGCTCAATGCCGGCTTCGCCGCACCAGTGCGCCGACGTCCAGGATCAGCGCGACGCGCCCGTCGCCGAGGATCGTCGCTCCGCTCACGTCGTCGACGCGGCGGTAGTTGGCTTCGAGGTTCTTGACGACGATCTGCTGCTGGCCGATGAGTTCGTCGACCAGCAAGGCCGCGCGGCCACCTTCGGCCTCGACGACGACCATGATGTCGGCGGCCTTCTCGAAGTCGAAGCGCGGCACGTCGAAGACGCGCTCGAGATCGATCACCGGCATGTACTCGTCGCGCACCTCGACGACGCGACCGCTGCCGCCGATCGTGCGGATCATCCCCGGCTGCACCTGGAAGGACTCGACCACGCTGGACAGCGGCAGGATGTAGCACTCGTCGGCCACACCCACGCTCATCCCGTCCATGATCGCCAGGGTCAGCGGCAGGCGCACGCGCACCGTCATGCCGTGACCCTCGGCGGAATCGATCTCCACCGAACCGCCGAGCGCGACGATGTTCTTCTTCACCACGTCCATGCCGACGCCGCGGCCGGAGACGTCGGTGACCTCGGAGGCGGTGGAGAAGCCCGGCGCGAAGATGAGGCCGTAGACGTCCTGGTCGCTCATGCCGTCGTGCACGTCCAGGCCGCGCTCGCGCGCCTTGGCCAGCAGCTTCCGGCGACTGAGCCCCTTGCCGTCGTCGCGCACCTCGATCACGATGCTGCCGCCCTGGTGGCTGGCCACGAGGGTCACGATTCCCGTCTCGGGCTTGCCCCGCGCCAGGCGTTCGGCGGGCAGCTCGATGCCGTGGTCGCAGCTGTTGCGCACCAGGTGCGTGAGCGGGTCGGTGATCTTCTCGATCACGCCCTTGTCGAGTTCGGTCGCCTCACCCTGGGTCACGAGCTCGACCTTCTTGCCGAGCTTGCCGGCCAGGTCGCGCAGCATCCGCGGGAAGCGGTTGAAGACCACCGACATCGGAATCATGCGGATCGACATCACCGCTTCCTGCAGGTCGCGGGTGTTGCGCTCGAGGTCGGCCAGGCCCGAAGCCAGCTGCTGGTAGAGCGCCGTGTCCACGCCCTTGCCGGTCTGCGCGAGCATCGCCTGCGTGATCACGAGCTCGCCGACCAGGTTGATCAGCTGGTCGACCTTCTCGACCGAGACGCGCAGCGTGCTCGATTCGGCGCCGGATGCTGCAGGGCGCGACGGCGCGGTGCGCGGCGTGCTCGCTGCACCCGGCACGACAGGCGGGGCTGCGACCGCCGCCGGGGCGGGCGCGACGGCCTCATCGCCCTGGCCCTGCGGCCCGCCCGGGGCGTTCTCGAAGAAGCCATAACCGGGGTCCGGCGGGTCGGGTTCCGGCGGCGCCCCGGGTGCGCCGGCGTGAAAGCCGTAACCCTCGGTCGCCGGTTCGAGCCGCAGCGCCTCGCGGGCGACGTGGAAGGTGCAGAGGTCGATCAGTTCGGCGTCGGGCGTCGTGGTGACGATACGCAGCCGCCGCACGCCGTCGATCGCCTGCCCGCCGTCCAGCGGCTCGATCGTCCCGAGATCCGGGATCTCGCGGAAGAGCTCGAAGAGATTCTCGGCCTGGCGCGGGTCCGCCAGGGGACCGACCGTCAGCACGAGCGCGCGCACCGTCGTCACGATCGGAGCCGGGGACGAAACCGAAGCGCAGGCGCCGCGCGAGACGGCATCCTGCACCGCCAGGGGTCGCGCAAGCGGCGCTCCCACGCCCCCTTCGCCCCCTTCGACTAGGGCGCGAATCGTCCGCAGCAGCGCCTCGGTCTCGATCGGATCGTCGCCGCTGCCCTGGTGGCGCGCGAGCTGCGCCTTCAGCGCGTCTCCGGATTCCAGCAGCACGTCGACCATCGCCGTCGTCGGTTGCAGCTCGTGGCGGCGCAGCTTGTCCAGCAGCGTCTCCATCTGGTGCGTCAGCTCGGCCACGTCGGCGAAGCCGAAGGTCGCCGCGCCCCCTTTCACCGAATGCGCGCAGCGGAAGATCGCGTTGAGCGTCTCCTCGTCGGCGGCCTCGATGTCGATGGCCAGCAGCATCTGCTCCATGCGCTCGAGGTTCTCGCCCGCCTCCTCGAAGAAGACCTGGAAGAACTGGCTCAGGTCGATGCCGGCGCCCTGGCTGGCGGCGCTGTGCGGCGATGGCTCACCCATGGGGTCGTCTCCTGGCGGCGTGGCGCTGCTCGACGCGGTCGGCTCAGCGGATGACCTTGCCGATCACCTCGATCAGCTTGGACGGGTCGAAGGGCTTCACGAGCCAGCCGGTGGCGCCGGCGGCGCGACCGGCCTGCTTCATCTGGTCGCTGGACTCGGTGGTCAGGATCAGGATCGGCGTGCTCTTGAACCTGGGGTTCTCGCGCAGCTTCCTCGTCAGGCTGATGCCGTCCATCCGCGGCATGTTCTGGTCGGTCAGCACGAGGTCGAAGTCGGCCTTGCCCGCCTTGTCCCAGGCATCCTGGCCATCGACCGCCTCGACGACGTTGAAGCCGGCGTTCTTCAGCGTGAACGAAACCATCTGCCGCATCGAGGCGGAGTCGTCGACGGCGAGGATCGAGTGCATGGGGTGTGCTCCTGAAAGGCGTGTCGGAATGCGTGCGGGGAGGGCTGCTCTAGAAAAGCTCGATCGAGCCGGCGTCCATTTCGTCCTGCGTCACCGGGTTCGGCCGCAGCGGGGCCTCGTCGACGACGGCCGCGCCGTCCTCGTCGTCGCCCAGCGCGTCGCGCGCGAGGCGGTCGGCGCAGCTGCGCAACCGCCGGCTCGTGTGCGCGATCAGCTGCGTCGCCAGGTCCTGGAACTGGAGCGCGGTGATCGCGCTGGCCAGCGTCTGGCGCGCCTCCTGGATCGTCGGCGGCTCACCGTGCGCGCCGCCATGCAGATGCACGACGGCGGCATCCATGTGCGCTGCGGCATAGGTGAAGTGCCGCATCAGCGCCTGCGCCGCGTCGTCGAGCAGGCGCTGCAGGCGCTCGAGGTCGTTGTGCGCGACGAGCAGGTGATCCTGCAGTTCGGTGGCCGCGAGGATCGACAGCCCCGCGGATGCAGGCGGCACGGGCGACACAGGGGGCGGTTCTTCGGGCGTCGCGAGCATCGAGGGTCCTGGACAACGGGGGTGGACGCGGGGACATGGCGCCGGCACGTCGTGGCGAGCGCACCTGCCCCTGCGTTTTCGGCAGCATCGGGCGCGGAATTGAGCGCAACAGCACGGCGATCGGGCCGCTTCTCGTGCCGTCGAGGCGTCCGTGACGGCGCGCCGCACTGCGCGATACTGGCCGCATGCCCGACACCCGTGACACATTGCGCATCCTGCACCTGGAGGACTCCGAGCCCGATCACGAGCTGGCGCTGGCGCAGCTGCGGCGCAGCGGCCTGACGATCGATGCGCAGCGCGTGGAGACGCGCTCCGAGTTCGAGGCGGCGCTGGCCCGGCGCTGGGACGCGATCGTCTCCGACTACCGCCTGCCGGGCTTCTCGGGACTGCAGGCGCTGCGCCTGGTGCGTGCGCGCGACCCGATCGTCCCCTTCATCCTCGTCTCCGGCGAGATCGGCGAGGACGTGGCGGTGGCGGCAATGCGCGAGGGCGCGAGCGACTACCTGCTGAAGAACGGGCTCGCGCGCCTGGCGCCGGCGCTCGAGCACGCGATCGACGCGGCGCGCACGCACGCGGCCAAGCTCGAGGCCGACCGCGAGGTCGCCGCGTCGCACCAGCGGCTGGCCGAATTCGCCCGCCACCTGCAGACGCGCATCGAGGCCGAGCGCGCGGCGATCGCGCGCGAGATCCACGACGACGTCGGCGGATCGCTGACGGCGCTGAAGTTCGAGATCGACTGGATCCGGCGTCACAGCAGCGAAGCGGCCGTCCGGCAGCGCGCCCTCTCGGCGCTGGAGACGGTGACGCACGCGATCGGCGCCAGCCAGCGCGTGATGCACAACCTGCGCCCGGCGATCCTCGAACAGGGCCTGGTGCCGGCGCTGCAATGGCTGGCCGGCCGCTTCGAGAAGCGCACCGGCGCCGAGTGCGTCTTCCGCACCCGCGACGAGCGCATCGGCACGCGCGGACACGAACTCCCGGAGGGCGTGCCGCTCGTCGCCTACCGCACCGCGCAGGAGGCGCTGACCAACATCAGCAAGCATGCGCAGGCGACGCGGGTGACGATGGATCTCTCGGTCTCCGGCGGCGTGCTCTCGCTCGAGATCAGCGACAACGGCCGCGGCTTTTCCTCTTCCGATCTGGCCAAGGCCAGCAGCTTCGGCATCCGCGGCCTGCACGAGCGCGCCGGGACCGTCGGCGGGTGGATCGAGCTCTCCAGCGGCGGCCGCGGCACGACGCTGATGCTCTCGGTGCCGCTGGATGGGGCGCCGCCGGCCGATGAGGCCGCGCTCCGCGACGACGAGGACGAGGACCGCGAGCACGATCCCTCGGCCTGGTCGGACCTATGATCGGCCACGTCAGGAACCGAGCCGAAGCGACCCGACCGCACCCGCCATGATCCGCGTCATCCTCTGCGACGACCATGCGCTGATCCGCCGCGGCATCCGCGACACGCTGGCCGATGCGCCCGACATGCGCGTCGTCGGCGAGGCGGCCGACTACGCGAGCCTGCGCAGCCTGCTGCGCAGCGAGAGCTGCGACGTGCTGGTGCTGGACATCAACCTCCCCGGCCGCAGCGGGCTGGACGTGCTGCACACGCTCAAGGACGAAGGATCGCCGATCAAGGTGCTCGTGGTCAGCATGTACCCCGAGGACCAGTACGCGATCCGCGCGCTGCGGGCCGGCGCCTACGGCTACGTCAACAAGGGCGGCGACCCGCAGGCGATCGTCAACGCCGTGCGCACCGTCGCGCAGGGCCGCAAGTACGTGACCCCCGAGATCGCGCAGATGCTGGTCGACAGCCTCACCGCACCGGCCGACGAGCTGCCGCACCACAAGCTCTCCGACCGCGAGCTGCAGACGCTGCTGCTGATCGCCTCGGGCAAGCGGCTCTCGGACATCGCCGAGGAGCTGCTGCTGAGCCCCAAGACGGTCTCCGTCTACCGCGCGCGCGTGCTCGAGAAGCTGCAGCTGGCCAACAATTCCGAGCTCACGGTCTACGCGATCCGCAACGGCCTCGTGGGTCAGTAGATGGGCAGGCGCCGGCATGCGCTGCACGAGCGTGCCGGATCGCTCCAAGGCGCTCGGCCGGGAGCGCGCAGCGCAAAGGGGCGCCGAGTGAGCACGCGATGAGCCTGCGCACGCGCGCGCTGGACGATCCATTCTCGATCCGCCACGCCGACACCGGACTGCTGTCGCTGGCGCTGATGGACGCGCGCAACCTCACGCTGCGCTGGCTCGCGGTGTTCGAGGCGCGCGGCGCGCAGGCGCGCACCGACGGCGGAGCAAGCGCGCTGTGGCTCGTCGCCCGCGCCGGCTGGTACCAGGAGCGCTGGATCGCGCGCAACCTGCAGCGCGCCCGAGGCGATCGCGCCGACCTCGACGCAGCCTGCCTGTCGTCGATCGAACCCGGCGCCGACGGCTGGTTCGAGGCCGAGGATGGCCTCCCCGACGCGGAGGGCCTGCGCGCCTACCTGGAGCAGACGATGGAGACGACGCTGGACCTGCTGGCCAGCACCGCCTCCGCCGACGAGGATCTGCACTTCTACCGCGCCGCGCTGCTGCACGAGGACCGCATCGGCGAGGCCCTGGCCGAGCGCGCCGCGGCGCTGCAGCTTCGACGCCAGGGCGACCCGCCGCCGCCCTGGGCGACGCTGCCCGGCCGCAGCGATCGCGAGCCGCTGCTGATGCCCGCGGCACGCCTGCGCCTGGGCAGCGAGCACGGGGGCTTCGTCCCCGATGCCGAGCGCTGGGCCGAGGAGCTGGCGGTGCCCGAGTTCGAGATCGACGCCCAGCCGGTCAACTGGGCGCGCTTCGCCGAGTTCGCCGAGGACGGCGGCTACCAGCGCGCCGAGCTGTGGAGCGAGACCGGCTGGGCCTGGGCGCAGCGCAGCGCGCGCCGGGCGCCGCGCGACGTCGAACAGCTGCGCGGCGGCGTGCTCGTGCAGCGCGGCGGCGAGCTGCAGCGCGCCGGCGCCACGCAGCCGGTGATGCACGTCAGCCGCCACGAGGCCGAGGCCTGGTGTCGCTGGGCCGGCCGCCGGCTGCCGACCGAACCCGAGTGGGAGCTCGCGGCGCTGACCGCACGCAACCGCGGCTTCGCCTGGGGCGACGTCTTCGAATGGGTCGCCGGCAGCGCGCGGCCCTGGGCCGGCTACGCACCCACCGCCGGCGCGCTGGACCGCATGCCGCCGGCCGGCACGCAGGGCGTGCTGCGCGGCGGATCGTTCATGACGCCGGCACGCCAGCGCCACCCGAAGGCGCGGCGCTTCCTCGCTCCGCACGCCGACCATGCCTTCGCGGGCTTTCGCAGCTGCGCCCCCTGAAGCAGGCGCCGCCACTCGTCCGCGCAGCGGCAAGCCTCATCCGGCACACTCCGTCCACGTCCACGATCACCTCCACTCCCATTCCCCCGACAAGCGCCGAAGGAGGCCCGCCGATGAACTACGAAGACATCCTGTACGAGGTCAGGAACGGCCACACCGCCTGGATCACCATCAACCGCCCGGAGAAGATGAACGCCTTTCGCGGCAAGACCTGCGACGAGCTCATCCACGCGATCATCAAGGCCGGCTACGACAAGACCATCGCCTGCATCGTGCTGGCCGGCGCGGGCGACCGCGCCTTCTGCACCGGCGGCGACCAGTCGGCGCACGAGGGCCAGTACGACGGCCGCGGCACGATCGGGCTGCCGATGGAGGAACTGCACGCCGCGATCCGCGACGTGCCCAAGCCGGTGATCGCGCGCGTGCAGGGCTACGCCATCGGCGGCGGCAACGTGCTGTGCACCCTGTGCGACCTGACGATCGCCGGCGAGCGCGCGCAGTTCGGCCAGGTCGGCCCCAAGGTCGGCTCGGTCGACCCGGGCTACGGCACCGCGCTGCTGGCGCGCGTGGTCGGCGAGAAGAAGGCGCGCGAGATCTGGTACCTCTGCCGCCGCTACAAGGCCAGCGAGGCGCTGGCCATGGGCCTGGTCAACGCCGTCGTCCCCGACGACCAGCTCGACGCCGAGGTCCAGCGCTGGGCCGACGAGATCGCCGAGAAGAGCCCGACCGCGATCGCGATCGCCAAGCGCAGCTTCAACATGGACACCGCCCACCAGGCCGGCATCGCGGGGATGGGCATGTACGCGCTCAAGCTCTACTACGACACCGAGGAATCGCAGGAAGGCGTCAGGGCCTTCAACGAGAAGCGCAAGCCGGAGTTTCGCAAGTACGCGAAGTAAGGGCGCTCCCGGCGCCGCAACCCGCACCGCGCCGCGCTGGCGCCCTCTCGGCGGCGGGATCGTCGCGCAGGGAGGCGCGCGGCACGCAGCGCGCTCAGGCGGGGACGGCCCGTCAGTCCAAGGAGGAGGCATGGCCATCCCGACCTACGACCGGTTCATCGAGCCGCTGCTGCGCCTGCTGGCATCGTGTCCGGACGGGCTCCCCGCACGCGAGGCCCATGCGGTCCTCGCCGACCGCTTCGAGCTGAGCGACGCCGACCGGCAGGAATTGCTGCCGAGCGGGGCACAGGCGATCTACAAGAACCGCATCGGCTGGGCGCACGATCGGCTCAAGCGGGCCGGGTTCTCCGTCAGCCCCAAGCGTGGGTTGTGGCAGATCACGCCGCAGGGGCAGGCCTTCGTCGAGACGCATCCCGAACCGTTCGAGGATGCGATGACCGCCCAACTGGCGATGGGCTACCTCGGGGTGCGACTCCGCCCGTCGGCCGCCGATGGTGCGTCGCAGGAAGCGGCTTCAGCGCCTGCGGCCGATCCGCAGGCGATCGTCGCCAGCCCCGAAGACCGGCTCGGGCAGGCGCTGGCCGAGCTGCGCCAGGCAGCCGAATCGGAGCTGCTCGAATTCATCTCGCGCGTGTCGCCGGCCTTCTTCGAGACCATCGTGCTCGATCTGCTTCACCGCATGGGTTACGGCGCGAGCCGCGCCGACCTGCAGCGCGTCGGCGGTGCCGGCGACGGCGGCATCGACGGCGTCATCTCACTGGACCGTCTGGGGCTGGAGAAGGTCTACGTCCAGGCCAAGCGCTGGCATGGCAACGTGGGCCGCCCGGAACTGCAGGCCTTCTACGGGGCGCTCGCGGGGCAGAAAGCGCGAAAGGGCATCTTCATCACGAGCTCGGCCTTCACGCCCCAGGCCGTGGAATTCGCGCGCAGCGTCGAAGGCATGGTGTTGATCGACGGGTCACGCCTGGCGTCGCTGATGATCGACCACGACGTCGGCGTCACCGCCCGCAGCGTGCGCATCCCGAAGATCGACAGCGACTACTTCGACGAGGAGGGCGTCTGATCGCTGGGGCTCGCCGCGGCCGGCGCACCCTCGGGTTCGATCCGGAGTCCCCTTCCGAGCAACCATTTGCTCAATATGGATAATGCCTGCCGAACCTGCATCCGACAACGAAGCACAAGGCCATGAAACTTCTGCAAGACCTCTTTGGCACCGGGCCCGGCCTGATGAGCCTGATCGGCATCGCGTTCATGATCGGGATGGGCATCTGGTACGTGCGCTTCTTCCTGCGCAAGATCGACGAATCGTCGAAGCAGCAGGAGAAGCAGTAGGCCGAGCGCCGCTGCATTCGGCGCCGGTCGAGCTGAAGGCGTTGCGCATCCCGGCTCGTCGGCACGGAGTTGCGCGATAACGGCAAGGAGCAGCCGGGCCGCTAACGCAGACGCTGTGCCCGGATCCTGCCGCCCTTGCGTCCGGCCCCCAGCGGTGCCGGTGGACGCCGCCAGGGCCGCGATGGCGCGGGCGCTGAGGGCTGTGCGACCTGGCAGGCGCGGCGGCAGGCCTGCAGCGTGCGCTGCGCCATGCCCAGCACGGTGTCGGCTGCGTAGCCGCCAGACCCGAGGCGGCCGTAGGCGCGGCCGGTGAGCAGCTCCATGCCCGCGCCCGCGGTGTCGGCCGTGTAGATGTGGAAGCGCCCCGCGGCAACCGCCTCGCAGAGCTCGGTGCCGAGCATCAGGCGGCGGCGGCTGCGCGCGGGAATCAGCACCCCCTGCGAGCCGTCGAGCCCCTGCTGCATACAGGTTCGGAAGAAGCCCTCGATCTTCTCGTTGACACCACCCACCGGCAGCATCTCGCCGGCCTGGTTGATGGCGCCGGTGACGGCAATGTCCTGGCGCAGCGGCAGGCCTGCGAGGCTGGAGAGCAGCGCGTAGAACTCCGCGCATGAGGCCGAGTCGCCTTCGATGCCGCCGTACTCCTGCTCGACCACCACGGTCGCGCTCAGCGCCAGCGGCGCGACATGCCGGAACAGCGTCGCCAGATGGCTGTGCAGGACGAGCACGCCCTTGTCGTGAGCCGGCCCCGAGAGCGCGACCTCGCGCTCGATGTTGAGCAGGCCGTCCTCACCCGCGTGGGTGCTCGCCGCCACCCGCACCGGCAAGCCGAAGCGATGATCGCCGAGGTCGACGACGCTCAGCCCGTTGAGGACCCCGATCCGTTCGCCGCCTGCCTCGATCAGCCGCTCGCCGTCGGCGATCGCTTCCTGCAGGCGTTGCTCGGGATAGTCGTGCCGGCGCGCCCTCGCCTCCAGCGCCGCCCGCACATCAAAGGCTTCGACGCGCGCGGCACCGCGCCCGCGCGCGATCGCCGCGGCCTCCATCACCAGCGCCTCGGTGCGTGCGAAGACCGCGCTCTGGCGCGACTGGTCCTCGGCCTCGCGGTGCGTCTCCTCGATCAGCCGCGCCACTGCCCCCGCGTCGAAGGGCGGCAGACCCATGCGGCGACAGGCATGGGCGACGAAGATCGCGGTGGCGCGGCGCGACTCGTCGGTGGCGCGGAAGCTCCCGGCGAAGTCGACCTTGCAGCGGAAGTGGCGCGCGACCTCGGGGTCGCCTTCCTGCACGAGGTAGTAGTCCGCGACCGAGGCGATGAGCACGATCTTCACGTCGACGTCGACGGGCTCGGGCTGCAGCGAGACGGCGGAGATCGGCGCGAACATCGTGCCCGGCTCCTCGATCTGCAGCCGCCCGCTGCGCAGGAAGCGGCGCAGCTTCTCCCACACCGCGAGGTCGGCGAGCAGGTCGCTCAGGTGCAGCAGCAGGAAGCCGCCGTGCGCCCTGAGCAGGCTGCCGGCGCGGATGCGGCTGAAGTCGGTCACCAGCACGTCGCTCTCGGCCTCGTATTCGACGCTGCCGAAGAGCGAGCGGTACACCGGGTTGTCGTCGACCACCACCGGCGCCCCGGTCTGATCGTGATGATCGACGGCGACGTTGACGCGCAGCCGCGCGAGCAAGGCCAGCAGCGCATCGACGCGCGCGCCCTCGTCGGCCGCCTCGCCAGCGACGAAGAGCTCGAGGTTGTCGAGCACGTGCTGCTGCACCTGTTCGAGCCAGCGGCCGAGCTTGACGGTGTCCTTGATCCGCTTGCGCAAGGCGCCGCGGATCGTCTGCAGGCCATGCTCGAGCAGCGGCTTGACGGCCTGCCGGCGCAGCGACCCCAGGGTCTCGTTGGCCGATTGCTCGCGGGCGCGGCTGCGCTCGGTGAAGCGGCCGACCTCGGCCCGCAAGGCCTCCTCGTCGGCGTCGATCGCCGCCCGCTCCTCGGGCGCAAGCGTCGCGGCCTTCTCGGCCGTCAGCGGCTGGCCGTCGGCGGCACGCCGCGTGAAGACCATGCGCCCCGGTTCGCGTCCCGGCCCTTCGCGCGCCGGCTCGGCGGTGTGTTCCCTCGAGGGTTCGTGCACCAGCGCAAAACGGCGCGATTCGGCGAAGGCCCGCAGTGCGGCGAGGTCGCGCTCCTCCTCGGCCTGCGCGGCAGCCTGCACGCGATCGGCGGCGACGGTGTAGTCCGGCGCCAGCAGCCGCCTCGGGATCTGCGTCTGCAGCGTCTTGGCCAGCTCGGCCATCAGCTGCCTCAGCTCCCGTCCCTGGCCGGGCGGCAGCCGCAGCGCACGCGGGCGCTCGGGCGCCTCGAAATCGTTCAGGTAGACCAGATCCGGCGGCACCGGCCGGGTGGCGGCCACCTCTCGCACGAGCCGCTGCAGCAAGGTCGTGCGCCCGCAGCCGGTCTCGCCGAGGACGAACAGGTGGTAGTCGGGCTCCTCGATCTTCAGCCCGAACCGCGCCGCCTGTTCGGCACGCTCCTGGCCGATCCAGGGCAAGGGCAGCTCCTGGAGCTCGTCGGTATCGGCAAAACCGAGCGCCTGCGGGTCGACGCGGGCTCGCAGCGCGCTGGCGGGCAAGGTGTCAATCGGCATGATCGGATCGCGGCCGGGGCGGGCGGCGGCGGGTGAAGGTGAATCGGGGGCGGGTGGCGACGGATGCCGCGCCGGAGCCGCAACGGGATCGGATGCGAGTATCGCCACCCTTCGCGCACCTGCGTCCGCGGACGCAGACGCGGCAATCGCCATCGTGGAGGCTTCGCGTCAGCTTCTGCTGGCATGCTGCGCCCGGCGCAATCCGGAGCGCACCGGCTCGCTCGAAGGCCCGGATAGCCGCCACAATCGCGCCTGCACGCCGCGGCCCGCGCGGCGGCCCAGCCCCTCCCCCGGTAGCCATCGTTGTTCACGAGAGACTCGCCATGACGACCAAGCAGCCCACCATCATCTACACCCTGACCGACGAGGCGCCGCTGCTGGCGACCGCCGCCTTCCTGCCCGTGGTGCGCGCCTTCACGAAGCCGGCGGGCATCGCGGTGGAGACGAGCGACATCTCGCTGTCGGCCCGCATCCTCGGGCAGTTCCCCGACTACCTGAGCGAGGAGCAGCGCGTGCCCGACACGCTGGCCGAGCTGGGCAAGCTCACACTTCAGCCCGAGGCCAACATCATCAAGCTGCCCAACATCAGCGCGACCGTGGCACAGCTCAAGGCGGCGATCAAGGAGCTGCAGGGCAAGGGCTTCCCGATCCCGGACTTCCCCGACAGCCCCAAGGACGACAAGGAGCGGGAAATCCGCGCGCGCTACGACAAGTGCACCGGCAGCGCCGTCAACCCGGTGATCCGCCAGGGCAACTCCGACCGCCGCGCGCCGCGCGCCGTCAAGGAGTACGCGCGCAAGCACCCGCACAAGATGGGCGAGTGGTCGGCCGCCTCGCGCACCCATGTCTCGCACATGAAGCGCGGCGACTTCTACAACGACGAGCTGTCGATGACGGTGGAAGGCGACCGTGAGGTGCGCATGGAGCTGATCACCAGGAGCGGCAAGACCCAGGTGCTCAAGCCCAAGGTGCAGCTCAAGGACCGCGACGTCATCGACTCGATGTTCTTCAGCAAGAAGGCGCTGCTCGAGTTCTACGAGGAGCAGATCGAGGACGCGCGCAAGACCGGCGTGATCTTCTCGCTGCACGTCAAGGCGACGATGCTCAAGGTCTCCCACCCGATCGTGTTCGGGCACTGCGTGCGCGTGTTCTACAAGGACGCGTTCGCCAAGCACCAGAAGCTCTTCGACGAGCTGGGCGTGAACGTCAACCACGGCATGGTCGACCTCTACAACAAGATCGCCAAGCTGCCCAAGAGCGTGCAGGACGAGATCCGCGCCGACCTGCACGCCTGCCACGCCAACGGCCCGGAGCTGGCGATGGTCGACTCCGACAAGGGCATCACCAACTTCCACTCGCCCAACGACGTCATCGTCGACGCCTCGATGCCCGCGATGATCCGAAACGGCGGCAAGATGTACGGCGCCGACGGGCGCCTGAAGGAGGTCAAGGCGGTGATGCCGGAATCGACCTTCGCACGCATCTACCAGGAGATGATCAACTTCTGCAAGTGGCATGGCGCCTTCGATCCCGCAACCATGGGCACGGTGCCCAACGTCGGCCTGATGGCGCAGGGCGCGGAGGAATACGGGTCGAATGACAAGACCTTCGAGATCCCCGAGGACGGCACCGTCAACATCACCGACAACGCCAGCGGCGAGGTGCTGCTGACGCAGCAGGTCGAGGCCGGGGACATCTGGCGCATGTGCCGCACCACCGACGCGGCGATCCGCGACTGGGTCAAGCTCGCGGTCACGCGCGCGCGCAACTCCAACACGCCCGTGGTGTTCTGGCTCGACCCGTACCGCCCGCACGAGAACCAGCTCATCACCAAGGTCCGCATGTATCTGAACGAGCACGACACCGAGGGCCTGGACATCCAGATCATGAGCCAGGTGCGTGCGATGCGTTACACGCTCGAGCGCGTGGTCCGGGGCCTCGACACGATCAGCGCCACCGGCAACATCCTGCGCGACTACCTCACCGACCTGTTCCCGATCATGGAACTGGGCACCAGCGCGAAGATGCTGTCGATCGTGCCGATGCTCGCCGGCGGCGGCATGTACGAGACCGGTGCCGGCGGGTCGGCGCCCAAGCACGTCGAGCAACTGGTGGAGGAAAACCACCTGCGCTGGGACTCGCTGGGCGAATTCCTCGCGCTGGCGGTCAGCCTCGAGGAGCTGGGCATCAAGACGCACAACGAGAAGGCCAAGGTGCTCGCCAGGACGCTGGACGCGGCGACCGGCAAGCTCCTGGACAACGACAAGAGTCCGCGCCGCAAGACCGGCGAGCTCGACAACCGCGGCAGCCAGTTCTATCTGGCGATGTACTGGGCTCAGGAGCTGGCCGCGCAGAAGGACGACGCCGAGCTCGCCGCCTGCTTCGCACCGCTGGCCAAGTCGCTGGCCGAGAACGAAGCCAGGATCGTCGACGAGCTTCGCGTCGTCCAGGGCCACAAGGTCGACATCGGCGGCTACTACCAGCCCTCGCCGCAGAAGCTCGAGACCGTGATGCGCCCGAGCGCAAGCCTCAACGCGGCGCTGGCGGCGATGCCGGGCTGAGCGGAGCCCGGGCACATCCGCTTCTTGGCGGCCAGCGGCGCAAGCGGCTGGCCGCTTCGCCTTTTGCGCTTGCCCGTGTCATCGTCTCACCCGCCGCCCGGTGGCACGGACCGCGATCCGGCACGATCAGCGCGCGCAGGCTGCGCCCTCAGTCGCCACGGGCCGGGCGCAACCGCCACAGACCCCATTGCGCGAGCGCGCCGACAAGCGTCCAGGCCAGCATCAGCAGCGCCAGGATGAGCGCTCCGCGGTGCGGCACGAGGCCGACGATCCAGCCGCCGGCCGCACCCATCCCCTGCTGCAGCAGGCCGGCCACCGCCGCCGCGGCACCGGCCAGTGCCGGCAGCACGCCGACGGTGCCCGACAGCGCCGTCGGCATCAGGAAACCGTGGCCGACGCCGAGCAGGGTCAGCGGCAGCGCGAACGCGAGCGGCGAATGCCATCCTGCCAGCGCCAGCGCCGCCGTCAGCAGCAGGCTGCCGATCGCGAGGACCTGCCCCATCAGCATCACGCGCGCCTCGCCGGCACGGTGGACCAGGCGGCTCGTCAGGTAGTTGCCGATGATGTAGAAGACCGGGATCGCGCCGATGTACCAGCCGACGCCCTCGGGGCCGATGCCGTAGCTGCCGAGCACCAGCGGCGCACCGCCGAGAAAGGTGTAGAAGGCCGCCGAGGTCGTCGACAGCACGCCGACGTAGAGCAGGAACACCGGTTCGCGCGCCAGCCGCGCGTACGACGTCTGCATCGTGCGCCACCAGGGTGGTTGCGGTACCGCGCCCGAAGCCACGGTCACGGTCGCGTTCGGGATTGCCGATGCACCGTGCGGCGCCGGCTCGCGCTCCGGCGCCGCCAGCATCTTCGGCGACAGGCCGCGCCACGCGGCAACGATCAGCACGAGCGCCAGCACCGCCATCAGCACGAAACCCGCCTGCCAACCCAGGCGCACGTGCAGCAGGCCGCCGATGATGGCCGCCCCCGGCGGCACCAGCCCCATCGCCATGCCGATCCAGGCCATCACGCGCGTGCGCTCCGGACCGTCGAAGAGGTCCTGCACCAGCGCTCGGCCGATCACCATGCCCGCGGCCGCGCCCGCACCCTGCAGCACGCGTGCCGCGATCAGGGCATCCAGCGAGGTCGACAGCGCCGAGAGCACCGAACCCGCGAACGCGAGCGACAGGCCGGCGAGCAGCACGCGTCGCCGCCCCAGACGATCCGACAAGGGCCCGTAGAGCAGCTGCAGCGCGCCGTAGGCGATCACGAAGCCGCTGAAACTCAGCTGCACGCTCCCCTGACCGGCGCCGAAGAGCGCGCCCCATTCCTGCATCGACGGAATGCAGATCGTCATCGCCAGCAGCCCGAAGGCCAGCTGCGCGACCAGGTTGACGACCAGCGGGCCGCGGGAATGGGAGGAGAACACAGGGCGGAAGCGGCAGCGGCCGGATGCTCGGCGCACCCGTGCCCGGAGGGGCGAGGATAGGACAGAGCCTAGGCCAGTCCCACCACCCGCCCGTCGCCGTCGACGTCGATGCGCTCGGCCGCGGCCACGCGCGGCAGCCCGGGCATCGTCGTGACGTCGCCGGCCAGCGCGACGACGAAGCCGGCACCTGCAGCCAGGCGCACCTCGTGAAAGTCGATCACCTGGCCTTCGATCACGCCGCGCTCCTCAGGCTTGGTGCCGAAGCTGTACGGGGTCTTCGCGATGCAGACGGCCATCCCGCCGTAACCCTCGCGTTGCCAGGCCTCGAGCTGTTCGCGGACCTGGGCCGGTGCCTCGATGCGGGCGGCGCGGTAGACGCGCTGCGCGACCTTCTCGAGCTTGGTCCACAGCGGATCGGCGCTCTCGTAGACGAAACGCGGTGCGGTGTCCCCACCCGCCGGCTGCTGCAGCAGGCGCAACAGCGCCTGCGCCAGCGTCTGCGCACCCGCACCGCCCTCCGCCCAGTGGCGCGCCTCGATCACCTCGACGCCTTCCGAACGCCCCCATTCCTGCAGCAGCGCGCGCTCCTCCTCGTGGTCGTCGGCGAAGGCGTTGATCGCGACGACGCAGGGCAGGCCGTAGACTTCGCGCACGATCTGCACGTGCCGCTGCAGGTTGGGCAGGCCGCGGCGCAGCGCGTCGAGATCGGGCTCGGCGCGCCGCGCGCGCTCGTCGCCGCCCTGCCAGGCCAGCGCCCGGACGGTGGCCACGACGACCGCCGCGGCAGGCCACAGTCCGGCGCTGCGGCACTTGATGTCGAGGAACTTCTCGGCACCCAGATCGGCGCCGAAACCGGCTTCGGTGAGCACGATGTCGGCCAGCCCGAGCGCAGCACGCGTGGCCATCACCGAGTTGCAGCCATGGGCGATGTTCGCGAACGGTCCGCCGTGCACGAACGCGGGCGTGCCCTCCAGCGTCTGCACGAGGTTGGGAGCCAGCGCATCCTTCAGCAGCACCGTCATCGCGCCCTGTGCCTTCAGGTCGGCGACGGTCACCGCACGGCCGTCGAATGTGCGCGCGACGACGATGCGCGCCAGCCGCGCACGCAGGTCCTGCAGCGACTCGGCCAGGCACAGCACCGCCATCACCTCGGAGGCCACGACGATGTCGAAGCCGGCCTCGCGCGGCACGCCGTGCGCCGGGCCGCCCAGGCCGGTGACGATGCGGCGCAGCGCGCGGTCGTTGACGTCGAGCACGCGCTTGAAGACGACGCGCCGCGGGTCGATGCCAAGCGCGTTGCCCTGATGCAGGTGGTTGTCGATCACCGCGGCGAGCAGGTTGTTGGCCGCGGCGATCGCATGGAAGTCGCCGGTGAAGTGCAGGTTGATGTCCTCCATCGGCAGCACCTGCGCGCGCCCGCCGCCGGTGGCGCCGCCCTTGCGCCCGAACACCGGCCCCATCGACGGCTGGCGCAGCGCGATCGCGACCTTCTGCCCGATGCGCTGCAATCCGTCGGCCAGGCCGATCGTCGTCGTCGTCTTGCCCTCGCCCGGCGGCGTCGGGGTGATCGCGGTGACCAGCACCAGCTTCCCGTCGGGACGCGAGGTCAGCGACTGCAGCAGCGGCAGCGGCAGCTTGGCCTTGTCGTGGCCGTAGGGGACGAGGTCGCCGGCGTCGATGCCCAAGCGCTGGCGCGCGATCTCCGCGATCGGCTGCGCTCGTGCCGCGCGGGCGATGGCAAGGTCGGTCAGGCTCATGATGGCTCTCCGGCGGCCGCTGGGAAAGCTCATTGTGTCCGCGCACCGGGTCGAACCCGAAGCAGGCTCATCCGCGGGGCGCGCGGCGGCCCGTCCCTAGAATCGAAGCTCTCCCCCTACCCCCGCGCCGCGCGAGCCTGCCCATGGACCTGCAGCTTCCCATCAGCCTGACCGACGAGCTCGACGACGACGAGGTGCAGGCGCAGGGCGAACTCGACATGGCCAGCGGCGAGATCCGCAACGTGCGCTACGAGGATTACGACCTCGAGGCCGAGGGCCTGCCCGCGGCGCGCCCGGACTACGCCTTCACCGTCGGCCGTCTGGCCAAGGGCGACCGCGAGGTCGAGTTCAAGGTCGACGTCGACCGCGCCAGCGGGCGCTACTCGGTCTCGGCCAGCGAGCTGCTCGAGCTGAAGAACCGCGCCGCCAAGCTCTTCACCCAGCGTCCGGGGCACTGAGGCGCGCTCAGGTCGCCGCCTCGCGCCGCTGCGGCGGCAGGTGCGGCATCGACGCCGGAGCGGCTGTCGACGCGGCGGCGGCCTTCTCGCGCGCGAAGCCCGTCTCGAGCTGCGACTTGGCGCGTTCGTAGGTGCGCGGCCACGCGACCGCGCCGACGCCAATCTTCGCCAGCTCGATCAGCGTCCATGCCGGATTGGCCAGATGCGGCCGGCCGATCGCGCACAGGTCGGCGCGCCCGGCGGCGATGATCGAGTTGACGTGGTCGGCCGCGCCGAACGCACCGACGGCGATCGTCGCGATGCCGGCCTCCTGCCGGATGCGGTCGGCGAACGGCGTCTGGTACATGCGGCCGTAGGTCGGCCTCTGCTGTGGGCTCACCTGCCCCGACGAGCAGTCGATCAGGTCGGCGCCGGCGGCCTTGAATGCGCGGGCGATCTCGACCGCGTCGGCGGGCGTGATGCCGCCCTCGACCCAGTCGTGCGCCGAGATGCGCACGGACATCGGCCGCTCCGCGGGCCAGGCCGCACGCATCGCGGTGAAAACCTCGAGCGGGTAGCGCAGCCGGTTCGCCAGCGAACCGCCGTACTCGTCGTCGCGATGGTTCGTCAGCGGCGAGATGAAGGCCGAGAGCAGATAGCCGTGCGCGCAGTGCAGCTCGAGCCAGTCGAAGCCGGCTTCGGCGGCGCGCCGCGTCGCGGCGACGAAATCGTCGCGGATGCGCAGCATCTCCGCGTGGTTGAGCGCGCGCGGCACCGCGCTCACGCCGGGCTCGTAGGCCAGCGCCGAGGCCGAGACCAGCGGCCAGTTGTGCGCAGGCAGCGGGCGCTCGGCGCCGTCGCCCGCCCAGGGTTCGTTGGTCGAGCCCTTGGGCCCGGCGTGCCCGAGCTGCATGCCGATCGCGGCGTCGGTGTGCTCGTGCACCCAGTCGACGATGCGCTTCCAGGCGTCGCGCTGCTCGTCGTTCCACAGCCCCGGACAGCCGGGCGTGATGCGCGCATCGGGGCTGGTGCAGGTCATCTCCACCATCACCAGCGCCGCACCGCCCATCGCCCGCGCGCCGAGATGCACGAGGTGATACTCGCCGGGCACGCCGTCGACGCAGGAGTACTGCGCCATCGGCGAGACGACGACGCGGTTCTTCAGCTCCAGCGAGCGCACGCGAAACGGCGTCAGCATCGGCGGCGCGATTCCGGATGCGGTGCTCGAGTCGGGTGCCGATGTCGGCGCCGGCGCCGTCGCCGGCGCAGTGGCCGATGACGCCTCGCCAACCTGCGGCTGGCGCTGTGCGAACCAGCGCTCGTAGCCCTCGAGCCAGGCCCGGTCGCGCAGGCGCAGGTTCTCGTGGCTGATGCGCTGGCTGCGCGTGAGCATGCTGTACATGAACTGCTCGGGCTCGAGCTGGTCGCAGTAGCGCGCGCCGCAGACCTCGAACCATTCCATCGCGTTCCAGGCCGCGTTCTGGATGCGCAGCGTCTCGATGCGGCGCGCATCCTGATAGGCCGCCAGCACCTGCGCGATGCGCTCGGCACCGCCGCCGGCCTGCTCGAACCGGCGCGTGAGCTCGATCGCGTCCTCGAGCGCGAGCTTGGTGCCCGAGCCGATCGCGAAGTGCGCGGTGTGCACCGCATCGCCCATCAGCACGACATGGCTGCCGTGCTCGTTGCGCAGCCACCATTGCTCGCAGACCACGCGCTGAAAATTGAGCCAGGCCGAGCCGCGCAGGTGGCGCGCGTTGGAGCGCAGCGGCTGCCCCTGCAGGTTGTCGGCGAAGAGCCGCTCGCAGAAGGCGATCGACTGCTGCGCATCGGCCCGGTCCAGGCCGTGCGCGCGCCAGACGGTCTCCGGGCACTCGACGATGAAGGTCGAGGTCCGTTCGTCGAACTTGTAGACGTGCGCCTGGAACCAGCCGTGCTCGGTGCGCTGGAAGTCGAAAGTGAAGGCGTCGTAGAGCCGGTCCGTGCCGAGCCAGATGTAGCGGTTGGGACGCACGACGATGTCGGGCCGGAAGACCTCGGCATGCCGCGTGCGGACCTTCGAATTGATGCCGTCGGAAGCGATCACGAGATCGGCGTCGGGGAAGTCGGCGTCGGAGTCGGCCTCGCGCTCGAACTCGAGCCTCACGCCCAGCTCCTCGCAGCGCGCCTGCAGGATGTTGAGCAGCCGCTTGCGTCCGATGCCGACGAAGCCATGGCCGCCGCTGCGCATGCGCCGGCCCTTGAAGCGCAGCTCGATGTCGTCCCAGTGGTTGAAGGCCTGCTCGATCTCGTCGGCGGTCTTGCGATCCCAGGCGCGCATGTTCTCCATCGTCGCGTCGGAGAAGACCACCCCCCAGCCGAAGGTGTCGTAGGGCTTGTTGCGCTCGACGACGACGATCTCGTGCGCCGGGTCGAGCTTCTTCATCAGCAGTCCGAAGTACAGCCCGGCCGGGCCGCCGCCGATGCAAACGATCTTCATCCAGGGTCTCCTGCGGACCGCCGCGAGCATGCGGCCGGGTCATTCTGGAAGCGCCGCTTTCGGCGTGTCAATCGACGGGGACCCCGAAGCCCGAGCGTGCCGCTGCCCGCCAGGAGCGTTGCTCGGCGCTCGACCTGGCGCTCGGCCCGCCGTTCGGCAAGCGGTTGCGTTCAGGCCAGCCGCAGCGCAACGACGCCGGCCAGGATCGCGACCGTGCCGAACGCCCGCTGCAGGCCGAAGCGCTCCTGCAGCAATCGGGTGCCGAACAGGGTGGCAAAGAGCACCGAGGTCTCGCGCAGCGCCGCGATGCTGGCCACCGGCGCGCGCGTCATCGCCCAGAGCGCGATCGCGTAACTGCCCAGCGACGCCGCGCCGCCGATGGCGGCAAGCGGCGCGCGCGCGCACGCGTAGGCGAGCAGCGCGCCGCGCTGCGCGCGCTCGCGGCGCAGCAGCACGAGCAGCGGATACGGCAGCGCATTGAGCACGAAGAGCCAGAGCACGAAGCGCGTCGCCGCGCCGCCCGCGGCCACGTCGGCGCGCACCCCGAGGCCGTCGACGAAGGTGTAGGTGGCGATGATGCCCGCGTTGCCGAAGGCAAACGCCAGCGCCTTGCCGTGGTGCAGCGTCTGCCCCGGATGCGACAGGCCCACGAGCGCCACACCCAACGTGATGCCGAGCACACCGCTCCAGGCGGCCGCACTCGGCACCTCGCCGACGATGAGCGCGCTGCCCAGCGCCACCAGCAGCGGCGCGAAGCCGCGCATGATCGGGTAGGTCATGCCGAGCTCGCCGTGCCGGTACGCGCCCACCAGCGCCAGGTAGTAGCCGAAGTGGACGAGCATCGAGGTGCCGAGGTAGGGCCAGCTCGCGCGCTCCGGCAGCCCGCCGGCGAGCGCGAAGGGCAGCGCCACCAGCCCCGCCATCAGGATCACGAGCGCGTTGTCGACGCTCTTGTCGCCGGCGAACTTCACGAGCACGTTCCAGCCAGCGTGCATCGCGGCGCCGCACAGCACCGCGAGCACGATGCCCCAGCTCAAGCCCATGCCGCCGTCCGCACCCTGCTGCCCGCGCTCAGCGCACCCGCTCGTCGAGCGGGGCCACCTGCGACGGGCGGATGCGGGTGGTGGCGAGCACGCCCGCGTACTCCAGGATCGGGTAGGCGATCGAGCAGATGTGCGAGTTGATGCGCTTGAACTCGCCGATCAGGTCCAGGTGCAACGCGCTCGTCTCGATGCTCGGGCCGGTGTTGTCCTGCAGGCGCATCATGTGGTTGGCCGCGTACTCGCGCTCGAGCGCGCGAAAGCGCGCCTTCTCCTCGAGCAGGCGCTGCGCATCGCGCACGTGGCCGTCGAGGAAGACGCTCATCGCCAGCCGCAGGTTGGCCAGCAGCCGCTCGTGCAGGTGGCAGAGCTCGGCCACGCCGGCCTCGGAGAAGCGCCGGCCCTTGCGGATCTTCTTGTCCTCCAGATCCTGCAGCACGCGCTCGATGCAGTCGCCGATCTGCTCCATGTTGATCGTGAAGCTGGCGATGTCGGTCCAGCGCCGGCTCTCGCGCTCGGAGAGTGCGTCGCGCGAGATCTGCGTCAGGTAGAACTTGATCGCGGTGTAGAGCTCGTCGACGCTGTCGTCCATGCGCCGCAGCCGCTCGGCGAGCTCGAGGTCGTTCTCGCGCATCACCGGCAGCACGCCGCGCAGCATCGTCTCGACGACGTCGGCCTGGTGCAGCGCCTCGCGCGCCGCGCAGCTGATCGCCAGGCTCGGCGTCTCCAGCGCCACCGGGTCGAGGTGGCGCGGCCCGTCGCCCTGGCCGAGCAGCTTGGGCTTGGGCAGCAGGCGCTCGGTGATGCGGGCCACCGGGCCGACGAAGCCGATGAAACACAGCGCCATCAGCACGTTCACGCCCAGGTGGAAGAAGACCACCTGCTGATGCGCGTCGGTGACGTGGTTGCGCAGCAGCAGCTGCGCCTCGGGCAGCAGCGGCACGAGCAGCGCCGCCCCCGCCGCCTTGAAGACGAAGTTGCCCAGGGGCAGCCGCCGCAGCTCGGGGCCGCCGGTGGCGGTGACGATGATCGCGAGCAGGCCGCTGCCTACGTTGGCGCCCAGCACCAGGCCCAGCGCCATCGGCAGCGGCACCAGGTCCTGCGCCGCGAGCGTGGCGGTCAGCAGCACGATCGCCAGGCTCGAGTAGCTGAGCATCGCCAGCACCCCGCCCACCAGCATGTGCAGCATCACCTCGTCGGGCAGCGCCAGCAGCAGCGCCCGCACCGCCGGCGAATCGGTCATCGGCCGTGTGGCCGTCGTGATCAGCTGCAGCGCGAGCGTGATCAGTCCGAGGCCGATCAGCACCCGGCCCACGCGCCCGAGCACGCCGCGCTCGCGCGCGACGAAGAAGACCACGCCGAGGAAGATCAGCAGCGGGCTCAGCCACGACAGGTCGAATGAATAGACGAGCACGACGAGCGCGCTGCCGACGTCGGCGCCCAGCATCACGGCCAGGCCCGCGGTCGTGTCGACCAGGCCCGTGCCGACGAAGCTGGCGACGATCAGGCAGGTCGCGGTGCTGCTCTGCACCAGGCCGGTGACGCCAAGCCCGGCGAGCGCGGCCGAGATGCGGTTGCCGAAGCTGCGCGCCAGTAACTGGCGCAGGTTCTCGCCGAAGAGCCGCAACATGCCGGTGCGCACGTTGTGGATGCCCCAGACGAGGAGGGCGATGGCGGCGAGCAGGTTGAGGAGATGGATCACGTGGGCCTTGCACCCGGCGCCGCACAGGGGCCACCGGGTGGCCCCCGATGTTAGTGATTCCTCCGCCGGAAAAGGCGCGTGGGGGCGATCATGAACGCCGTCCGGCGCGCATAATGCGCGCGCCGAACCCGATCCCCATGCCTGCGCCCCCGCTGCTCGTCGGCGTCTCCGCCCGCATCTACTACCCCGGCAGCCAGGGGCCGCTGCCGGGCGTCTTCACCAAGACGCTGCACTACCTGGAGCAATCGGTCGCGCACTGGGTGCTCTCGGGCCACGCGATGGCGGTGATGGTCCCGGCCGTCACCAAGGACAGCATCGTGCAGCGCAGCGACCTGGACCTGGACGATTACGCGCAGGCGCTCGACGGACTCGTGCTCCAGGGCGGCAACGACGTCGCGCCCGAGTTCTACGGCGAGCAGCCGCTGCGGCCCGAATGGGCCGGCGACGCGGTCCGCGACCGCTACGAGATCGAGCTCATCCGAGCTTTCATCAAGGCCGGCAAGCCGGTCTTCGGCGTCTGCCGCGGCTTCCAGCTGCTGAACGTGATGCACGGCGGCACGCTGTGGCAGGACATCGCGACGCAGCGCCCCGACTCGCGCGCGCACCGCGAGCTCGGGCAGTACGAGCGGCATTTCCACGCGATCCGCATCGAGCCGGGCACGCGGCTGGCCGAGCTCTACCCCGGCGTCGGGCTCACGCGCGCCAACAGCATCCACCACCAGGGCATCAAGGACCTCGCGCCGGGCTTCGTCGTCGAGGCCCGCTGCCCCGACGACGGCATGGTCGAGGCCTTCCGCCGCACCACGCCCGGCGCCTACGTCGCCGGCGTGCAGTGGCACCCGGAGTTCCACGACCCGAAGGACCCGCAGACCATCGACGACACGCCGATGTTGCGGGACTTCCTCGACGCCTGCCGCTCAGCGCGCCAGGCACGCTGAGCCGCCCCCCGCGCCGGCGGCGGCTTCAGGATTCCTGCAGCTGGGCCGGCGAGCGCGGCTCCCGCTGCGGCACCGCCGGCAGGGCGCGTACGGATTCGGATTCCCCGCGGCCATGCCGGCGCAGGCAGCGACGCCCGTCCTGCTTGCCGGCGTACATCGCGGCGTCGGCCTGCGAGAGCAGCAGGCTTGCCTCGTTGCCATCGAGCGGCGCCAGCGCGTAACCGATCGTGATGCCGACCTCGCAGTCCTGCCCGCGGACGACGATCGGCGTCGCGACCGCGGCGAGCAGACCGCAGCCCAGTTCCTGCGCGTCGCCTTCGTCCCGGATCGACTCGGCGAGTACGACGAATTCGTCCCCGCCGAGCCGGGCGACGACGTCGCCCGCGCGCAGGCAGCGCTGCAGCCGCTGCGCAACCTCCACCAGCAGCTCGTCGCCGGCCTCGTGCCCGAGGCGGTCGTTGACCGCCTTGAATCCGTCCAGGTCCAGCATGTAGAGCGCGAGCAGGCGCGTGGCCGCCGGGCGTCCGTCGGCAGGCGTGGCCTCCGGGGCCAGGGCACGGGTGAGCGCATCGAGCAGGCCGCGGCGGTTCAGCAGCCCGGTCAGCGGGTCGGTATAGGCCAGCGCGCGCAGGTGCAGGCGGTCGCGCTCGGCCAGCTCGGCAGCGTCGCGCAGGGCGCGAACGCGCAGCGAGAGCACGCGCACCCAGACGAGCATCTCGATCGTCATCGCGAACTGGAAGAACTGCTGCGTCCAGAAGTTCGCGCTGATCCACCCGCGCAGCAGCGCCGCGATGCCGAGCGCGCCGACGAGCGAAGCGCTCCAGCCGACGAGCAGGCTGCGCGCGGTGGCGCTGCCGCGGCGCGCCTGGATCAGCGCGGGCCGCAGCGCCAGCAGCATCGGCAAGGGGCCGAGCATCGTCACCGCCGTCTGCGTGAAGCCGTAGGAGCTCGCGCCGGTCAGGGCGAGCACGATCACGACGGCGCCGGCCGCCGAGACCGCGTACAGCAATCGCGTCATCCACCGGTGCTCGTGGGCCAGACCCAGCGCGTTGGCGAAGAAGGGACCGCTCGCGACGATGCTCACCGCCACGCTCAGCGGCGCGATCAGCAGCATCAGCCCGGTGTGCCGCTCCCACAGGTGCTGCTGGCCGATCCCCGAGAAGGCCGTGAAGAACACCGCCATCCCGAGGAGGATCAGGCTGTAATACGCGAACAAGGGGTCGCGCAGGCTCAGTCCGTTGCTCAGCGAATAGGCCAGCAGCGCGACCATCACGCCGAGCATCAGCCCTTGCACGATCTGGCCCCTGGCCTCGTGCCGCCAGAAGCCGTCGCCACGGTAGAAGCCCAGTGGCACCACCATCGACGACTGGCTGCGCACGCGCAGCAGCAGCTCGTAGCGGGCACCGGCGCGCAGGTCGAGCTCCACCGCATGCGTGCGTGCCGGGATCGGGCGTGCCGAGAAGGGCTGGTCGTTGCCGAGCCGTCGCTGCATCACGACCACCCCGCCTTCGAGCAGATGGAAGTCGGCACGGTTGAGCGTCGGGTACTCGATCTCGAAGAACCAGCGCCCGCCCTCGCGCACGCGCACCGGCAGCAGCAGCCAGACGCTGTCGTCGCGACGGCCCAGGTTCCCCGAAGGCGACGCGGGAGGAACGAATTCGGAACGGCGCGCCAGCACATCGGCGAGCTGCAGCCGGTGCGAGGGGTCGCTGAGCATCGTCGCCGCGCCGAAGGCATCGACACGGTCTTTCTGGCCGTGGAGCACGAGTTCGGGCGCAGCGCCCACCCCAACCACGGCGCCCACTGCGCCCGCTGCCGATCCCAGGCAGAGCAGGAGCAGGGCGAGGAGGCGCAACACCAGCGGCATGAAGGGGCAAAGAATCCAGGCACGCGACCGTGCCGCCGCAGGCGTCGGGCACGCGATGCCGGGAGCGGGGCGCGGTCGCCTCGGTTATCGGCAGGCGGGCCCAGCGCTTGATCGCGCGAAGGCCGTGCATGCGCCTTGCACCGGCCCCGCGCTGCCGCGATCGGCAGCGGGCACGAGCCTGCGTGACCGAATCCACGCACGGCAGCGGGCTCGGCGTCGGCGGTGTGATCGTCGGCAAAACCTCGCGTCGCGCCGGCCGCTTGCCTGCCCGCGCATTGCGCGAGCGCAAACGGCCGCCTGCACGCTCTTCCTAGAGTCGGGTCATCGTTGCCTGGCCCCTTGCAGGAGGTGTGACCATGTACCAACGCATCCTGGTGCCCGTCGACGGGTCGGCGCTGACCGAGCGCGCGATCCAGGCCAGCATCGGCCTGGCGCAGCAGCTCGGCGCGGCGATCACCGGCTTCGTCACCGCCCAGTGCCCTTCGGCTGGCCGCGCGCGAGCGCACGCGAAGCCGCAAGCGGTCGACGAAGAAGACGCGCTGACCCCCGCGCACGCGCGCGAAGTGCTCGAGCGCTTCGCCGCGGCAGCGCAGGCCGCGGGCGTGCCCTTCGAGGGGCATCATGTGCAGGTCGAGCATATCGACGAGGCGCTGCTGGCCGAGGCCGAAGGGCGCGGCTGCGACCTGATCGTGATGGTCACCGAAGGCCGCGGCCCCTTCGGCGAGTTCCTCTACGGCTCGCAGACCAAGGCCGTGCTCTCGGGCAGCAAGCTGCCGCTGCTGGTGCTGCACTGAGCGGCCCGATGCCGGGCTGCACCGGGCACGCCCGACGCGGCGCGGGCGTCCGGCGCGTCTGATTCGTCAGGCGCTCGTCTCGCGCGCCGCGTCCTCGCTGAAATCCGCGCCGCTCAGCATGTTCAGCGTCGCGTTCGGGTGGTAGCACTTGAAGCCTTCGATGATCTCGGCCAGCGGCACCTCATTAAAGACGCCACGCTGGTTCACGTACTCCATGTGCCGGTTGCCGGCCTTGTCGTAGGGGTGGTAGATCGAATCGCCGCGGCCGTCGAACTCGAGCGGCAGCAGCCCGAAGCGATCGCAGAGCTCGATGTTGAAGGCCGGCGTAGCCTTGACCCAGCGGCCGTCGAGCCAGATGTCGCTGTAGCCGTGCCAGACGTAGACATCGCTGTTCATCGCCTTGCGCAGGCGCTCGGTGCTCAGATGGTTGCGCACGTCGGCGTAGCCCACGCGCGCCGGGATGCCCACCGCGCGGCAGGCGGCCGTGAGCAGCGCCGCCTTGGGCACGCACCAGCCGTAGCCGTTGGACAGCACCGTGCTCGCGCGCATGCCCTGGGGCGAGAGGTCGATGCGATAGGGGTCGTAGCGAAAGCCGTCGCGCACCGCGAGGTAGAGCGAGACCGCACGTTCGCGCGGATCGGCGCCGCGGTCGTGCTCGCGCGCAAAGGCCACCACGGCCGGATGGTCGCTGTCGATCAGCGCGGTCGGCGCAAGGGCTGCCGGCGTCGGCGGCGTCGTCGTGGGGTCGCTCATGCTTTCTCCTTCGCAGTCACAGGGTTCGATTCTCGCGCGGCGGCCTGCCGGGCCGACACGGGCAGTGGCATCGTCGCGATCCAGCCTTCGACCGGGTCGATCGCCTCGGGCAAGCCGAAGCCGGGTTGAGCCGAAGCCCACGCCGCCTGCACCAGGCACAGCAGCGCATCCAGATGGTCGCCGGCCGCATCGGCGAGCACCGCCCGGCGCAGCGCCGCCGGAATGCGCAGCGGCAGCGCCAACCGGGTGCGAGCATGCACCAGCGCCTGCACGATCGTCTTGCGCGCGGTCAGCCGCGCCTCATCGTCGCCGTTCTTGTACGAGCGCGTGCCGATGATCTCGTGCGCGAGCAGCCCCGGGTAGGCCTCGACCGCCTGCCGCGCCGCATCGCCCTCGTGCAGTCCCGGCAGCGCCACGCCCGCCTGCAGCAGCCGCCACAGGCCTTCGTAGTACATGAAGCCCACCGGCACGTAGCGCGTCTGCAGCGGGCTCGTGCTGCTGATGCCCGGCATCATGCGGTCGCAGACGCGGTGCGGCAGCCTCTGTCCTGCAGGCAGCGTCGACCCCCAGGCGTCGACGAGCGCGCGGAATTCCATCCGCGTCGGGCAGCGCCGCCGCAGTTCGGTGACCACCGCCAGCGTGCTGGCCCCGAGCCGCTGCGCCTCGACGAAGGCGCGCGGCAGGCCGAAGGGGAAGTCGAAGGCACCGATCCAGGGGCCGGGCTCTCCAAGCAGGGCCTCGAAGCCGTCCATCGACGGCAGCGCATCGATCTGCTGCACTTGCAGCACGCCCTGCTCGATGCGTCCCCGCGCGACGGTGATCGGCTTCCTGCGCGTCGGCGCACAGCTGAAGTCCACGCCGAGCAGCATCGGCCCGGTGCCCGAGCTCCTTCCCATCGCCCGATTGTCGACGGCGCTACAGTCGCACTCATGAACACCGCCACCGTCGACCCGATCCTCGTCCAGGCCACCCGCGGCGGCATCGTCGAGTCCTTTCACCGCGGTGCGCTCGCCGTCGTCGATGCCGATGGCGCCTTGGTGCTCTCGATGGGCGACATCGAGCGGCCGATCTTCCCGCGCTCGGCGATCAAGCTGCTGCAGGCGCTGCCGCTGGTGGCCAGCGGCGCCGCCGACGCGCTGGCGCTGACCGACGAGGAGCTGGCGCTGGCCTGCGCCTCGCACAGCGGCGAGGAAGCGCACGCGCGCACCGCCGCGGGCATGCTCGCCAAGGCCGGCGTCGACGTCTCGGTGCTCGAATGCGGCACGCACTGGCCCTACAACGAGGAGGCGCAGCGCGAACTCGCGCGACGCGGCGAAGCCCCGAGCGCGCTGCACAACAACTGCTCGGGCAAGCACAGCGGATTCGTCTGCCTGGCCTGCCGGATGCACGGCGCGGGCAAGGGCGCGGAAGGGGGCGCGGCGTCGCTGCGCGGCTTCCTCTCGGGCTACGTCCGGCCCGAACACCCGGTGATGCGCGAGGTGAGCGCGGCGCTGCAGGCCGCGACCGGCTGGGACCTGACAAAGAGCGCGCGCGGCATCGACGGCTGCTCGATCCCGACGCACGCGGTGCCGCTGAAGAACCTGGCGCTGGCCTTCGCGCGCGTGGCCACCGGGCAGGGCCTGAGCCCGGAGCACGCGCGCGCCGCCACGCGGCTGCGCCGGGCGACCGCGCGCGCGCCCTTCTTCACCAGCGGCAGCGGCAAGTTCGACGCCCGCGTGCTGGCGCACTTCGGCGAGCGCGTCTACTGCAAGGTCGGCGCCGAGGGCGTGCACTGCGCCGCGGTGCCGGAGCTGGGCCTGGGCATCGCGATCAAGATGGACGACGGCAACAACTCGCGCGCTTGCGAGGTCGTGCTCGCCGCGCTGCTGCAGCGCCTGCTGCCGGCAAGCGACGCCGACACGGGCTTCCTCGCCGGCCTCTCCGACCAGCCGCTGCGCAACCGCAAGGACATCGAGGTCGGCCGATTGCAGGCGGCGGCTGCGCTTCGCACCGCCTGAGCCTCAGCCCGGCGATCGCCTCGCGGCGACCCGAAGGCGCTCAGCTCAGGGCGCGCTCCGGACCTCGACGCGGCGCGCTTCGCGATCGTCGCCGCTGCCGGTGGTCGACTCGGGTTTGCGCAGCACGAGGCGCGAGGCGTCGACGCCCGCCGCCTGCAGCGCGGCGCGCACGGCCTTGGCGCGCTCCTTGGCGAGTTCGGCGTTCTTCGCCGGATCGCCGGTGGCGTCGTGGAAGCCGGAAATGACGAGGCGCTGGCCCGGCGCCGCGTCGGCCGCCGCCTTGATCGCCTCGATCACCGGCGCGGCATCGGCCGGCAGCGTCGCCGAGGCGAAGTCGAAGTAGAGCGTGCCGGCGACGTCACCGACGAGCGGCTCGTCGACGAGGATCACTTCTCTTCCTCGATCACGACAACCGCCGGTGCTGTCGTCGAAAGCCCGGCCGCGGCCTGTCCTGCGCCTGCCTTGGCGTTCAGCGCGCGAATCCCGAGGCCGCCGAGCAGCCCGAAGAGCAGCAAGGCGATGATGCCCAGCACCGTCCACACCGCGATGCGCGGGCCATCGTCGAGTTCGTCGAACATCGTTTTCCTCCGAATGAATTCCGTTTGCTGGCCCGCAGTCTGCCGTGCGCGCTTGTCACTCGGCTGACGGTTCGGCGCCGCCCTGCCCGAGCAAGGGGATGCTGCCGCTGGCACCCGCCAGCAGGCCCGTATGGCTGTAGATGCCGAGCTTGGCGCGCGTGTCGGCGATGTCGAGGTTGCGCATCGTCAGCTGCCCGATACGGTCGGCCGGCGTGAACGCGCCCTCGACCTTCTCCATGCTCAGCCGCTCGGGCGCGTAGGTCAGGTTGGGGCTCTGCGTGTCCAGGATCGAGTAGTCGTTGCCGCGGCGCAGTTCGAGCGCCACTTCGCCGGTGATGGCGCTCGCCACCCAGCGCTGCGCCGTCTCGCGCAGCATCAGCGCCTGCGGGTCGAACCAGCGGCCGTGATAGAGCAGCTTGCCGAGCACGCGGCCATTGGCGCGGTACTGCGCGATCGTGTCCTCGTTGTGGATGCCGGTGACCAGGCGCTCGTAGGCGATGTGCAGCAGCGCCATGCCC
>Ga0116144_10000972_pt1 | contig 36589 bp, 34 predicted proteins | sample AD_UKC035_MetaG_FD_89746 | JGI IMG/M metagenome (GOLD analysis project Ga0116144, IMG submission 89746) | Active sludge microbial communities of municipal wastewater-treating anaerobic digesters from USA - AD_UKC035_MetaG | ecosystem: Engineered > Bioreactor > Anaerobic > Digestate | place: USA...
ACGGTTAACAATAGCGAATTCAACGGGGTGAATGGCAATACCTACATACTTACATGGACCATTTCCAATGGCGGCTGTACATCGTCCGATAATGTTACCATATCGTTCCCGCTAATGCCCGTTCAGCCCGATCATTTTGTATTATATACCGATGAGGTATGTCAGGGAGATACGGAGGTTCGCTACTCCGTGGTAAACGATCCTTCGTTAACCTACACTTGGGGCTATGATGGTGAGCATGTTAATATTACGGGTACTGGCAATGTTGTGGAGGTTGACTTTTTGGGCAATGCCACATCGGGCTATATAAGCGTTTTCACCACTAATGACTGCGGCGATAGCGACCCGCTTGAACTATATGTAACGGTTTTTGAACGGCCTACTGCTACGCTTTCGGTTATTTCACCCCATGATGCAATTTGCGATGGTGATAATACAGAGATAACCGTTACTCTAACAGGAGGAACTTCGCCATACAGTTTTGATATATTTAACGGTACGGACACGGAGACCGTTACCGGAGCGACCTCGCCATATACTTTTATTCCCGATGCCGCTTATGTTCCTACATGGTTGGGACCGGGGACAAGCAATACCTACACCTATTCGATTCCTGTCGTAACTTCCGCAAACGGATGTAGCAACTCGGGAGACAATACGGTGGATGTTGTGGTGTATAAAATACCCGAAACGGGGCTTCAGTATCACATTCCCAATACGCATGATATGTGATAGTGGGAAAAAATAGAGTAGGGTTAACTTGTGTTCCGGAAAGTTGGGACACAAGTTTTTTCGCATATGGAAAAATGGTATATGGGCCGTCACGCAGGAAAGGGCGCTGCCTTAAACTTGTTTTGTGGATAGCTGTTAATGAAGAGTAATATAAGTAAGGTTTTATAGTTACTTTTGTACGCCCTTAACGTTCTCCCGCAGAATTTGGCTGTGGGTTACCGGGCGAAGCTGTGAAGACACCTGAAGTTTTCTTTTTTTGATTGGTTATAAAGGTTGCGGCGCTCTGCGCTTTATGCTTGGTCTATAAGTCCAAACCTGACAGGTTTCCAAAACCTGTCAGGTCTTTCAAGCTGCAGCGCAACATTGTACAAGAAAATATTAGAAGTTATTGTTGAAAAAAATAATAAACAAACAGGATAAAAATAACCCAATGAGAGTCAAGTTTATCGTTACCATAGGCATAGTATTGTTGTTGTTAACAGGATGCAACCGCAGAAGCCAATTGCTCTATATGAAAAACCTGAATCCGGCCGGAGAGGAGTTGGTAGCCAAGCCACCTCAGTATAAACTGCAACCCGGTGATTTGCTGTTTATACAGCTTATCACCTCCAGCCCCGAGATAAGTCAGGCATTCAACAACCCCACCGGATCGCAATATTTATCCCGTGCCAATGATGAGACTTCCCTTTATTTTAGTGGATATACACTTGATGAAGAGGGATTTGTGTCGTTACCATTTTTGGGTAGTGCCAATTTATTGGGACTTACTTTAGATGAGGCACGTAATGAGATACGCACATTAACCGAAAAGATGTACAAGGATGCCTCTGTAATCGTTAAGTTGGCCAATTTTCGGATAACAGTGGTGGGCGAAGTCAGGCGACCGGGAACTTTCAGAAACTTCAACGATTACCTAAGTATCTTTGAGGCTTTGGCACAGGTGGGCGATATCAGCGAGAACGGGAATAGAAAAAATGTACTAGTAGTTCGGCAAACAGACACCGGGAGCAAAACCTTCAGGGTTAATTTAAACGACAAATCGGTTTTTACATCGGAAGCATTCTATCTGCTCCCCAACGATGTGATTATTGTGGAGCCCATAGGGAATAAAATATTCCAAATGAATGTGCCGTATATAACGTTAACTTTTTCTACCATTAGCACACTAATCCTGCTCTACAATTTTATCACGAGATTGTAATTCCATGGTATGATACTCTGCGTACCTATGCGGCATAAAAAAAGAAGTAACGCAAAGAGCCGCAAAGGTGCAAAGCTCCGAAGGCTCGGAGCGCAAAGGAAAGAACATAGCTACACTTAGCGCAACTTAGCGGAATCTCTGCGTACCTCTGCGGTATTAAAATAGAAGTAACGCAAAGAAACGCAAAGGAGCGAAGTTGCGCAAAGGATACACAATGGAAAGAAATGACTGAAAACGAAATTTCAAATATCGTCATTGGCAGTGCAATTGAAGTTCACAAACAACTTGGGCCCGGGCTTTTGGAGTCAGCATATCAGGAATGCCTTGCTTATGAGTTAAAACAGCAGGGATTACAGGTTTTAAAAGAAGTCCCCATGCCGATTGTTTAAAAAGAAGTAAAATTAGACCATGGATACAGGTTGGATTTACTGGTAAATAGTAAGGTTGTGATTGAAATTAAATCGGTAGAATTTATTTCTGATATTCACGAGGCACAGTTATTAACCTATTTAAAATTAGGAAATTTCAAGTTGGGGTTACTTTTAAATTTTCACACAACCGTACTGAAAAACGGGATTAAAAGAATGGTAAATAACCTATAAAAACTATCGCATACTTTGTGCAGTTCAGTTGTACTAAGAGGTTGTACCGCAAAGAACCGCGAAGAAGCAAAGTTACGCAAAGGAAAGAACTCTTCCATACTCTGCGCAACTTAGCGGAATCTCAGCGCACCTCTGCGGTACTATGAAGTAGTAACGCAAAGAAACGCAAAGGAGCAAAGCTCCGAAGGCTCGGAGCGCAAAGGAAAGAACTCTTCCACACTTAGCGAAACTTAGCGGTACTTGGCGCATCTCTGCGGTACTAAGAAGTAGTAACACAAAGAGCCGCAAAGAAGCAAAGAAACGCAAAGAAACAAAGCCACGCAAAGGAAAGAACATAGCTACACTTAGCGCAACTTAGCGGTACTTGGCGTACCTCTGCGGTACTAAGAAGTAGTAACGCAAAGAAACGCAAAGGAGCAAAGCTCCGAAGGCTCGGAGCGCAAAGGAAAGAACTCTTCCACACTTAGCGAAACTTAGCTGTACTTGGCGCATCTCTGCGGTACTAAAAAAGAAGTACCGCAAAGAACCGCAAAGAAGCAAAGTCACGCAAAGAAAAGAACTCTGCCATACTCTGCGAACCTCTGCGGTACTAAAAACTTGTATTACAAAGAAAAATCCCTGAGCGGCACCTTGAGCCGGAGTTCAAGGCAGTTACACAACAAGGCTTAAAAATGTCAAAAATACTGATTACCGGAGGAACAGGATACATCGGTTCGCATACCGTGGTGGAACTTATGGAGAGTGGATACGATGTGGTGATTGTGGACAATCTTTCCAACTCCACCACTGCTCCCCTGGAGGGAATAAAGCGTATCACCGGCAGAAAGCCTGAGTTTGTGGAGGCCGATTGCTCCGACCTCGGTCAGATGAGGGCTCTCTTCGAAAGATACCCTCAAATCCGTTCCGTTATACATTTTGCTGCCCTGAAGGCAGTGGGCGAATCTGTGGAAAAACCTTTGGATTATTACAGGAACAACATTCTCTCGGTGATCAACCTTTTGGAACTACTTGGCAAGCGGGGCGGGAATTTTGTTTTTTCCAGCTCGTGCACGGTGTACGGTCAGCCTGACATTCTACCCGTAACCGAGGAGTCGCCCATAAAAAAGGCACTTTCACCCTATGGCAATACCAAGAGGATTGCTGAAAATATCATTGAGGATACCGTGGCCGCCATGGGCAATATCAATGCCATTGCGTTGCGCTACTTTAATCCCATTGGAGCCCATCCCAGTGCTGAGATTGGGGAGTATCCCGTGGGCAAACCCGATAACCTGATCCCGTTTATAACCCAAACCGTGAGAGGGATATGGGAAAAACTGCAGATTTTTGGTTCTGATTATAACACTCCTGATGGAACGGCCATTCGTGATTATTTCCATGTGGTGGATTTGGCCAAGGCCCATGTTGTGGCCCTTGAACGATTACTGGAAGATAAAAATCGAAAACCCTACGAGGTTTTTAACGTGGGGGCAGGCAGAGGTATTACCGTATTGGAAATAGTGAATACTTTTGAGAGGGTAACCGGGCAGAAAGTAAATTACGAGTTTACAAGACGCAGGGCAGGCGATATAGAAAAGGTGTGGGCCGATACCACCCTTGCTGAAAAGGAGTTGGGCTGGAGGGCAGAAAAGACATTAGAAGAGGCGTTGCTCTCGGCGTGGAAGTGGGAAGAGAGATTATTAAGGAGAAAGGGAAAGGGAAAGGGGAAAGGGAAAAGAGACAATGAGCATTGAGCAATGCGCTGCCCTGAGCTTGTCGAAGGGAGCAATGAACAATTTGCTAATTCGTTGATTCGGCTATTCGGTTATTCGTATTCTCTCCCGACAGAATTGTCGGGATTAGCGTCTCAGCGTCTTAGCGGTAAAATGCAATGAGCAATGCGCTGCCCTGAGCTTGTCGAAGGGAGCAAGGAACAATGATGGCATAAGGATGGAATTGAATAAATAGAAAAAATTAGAGATAGCAATGGACTCAACCAACAACACCGGTCAAGCGTTTCCTGAGGAGACCATTGACCTTAAGCGATACTTTTTCCTATTCTTAGGTAAATGGTATTTTATAGCCATTAGCCTGTTTGCGGCATTATTTGTGGCATATTTGGTTAACCGATATTCCGAGCAGGTTTACTCGGTGAATGCCTCTATTGTTATTGGGAATGTTACAGCACCCAATAAGCAGGGGGTTCAGAATTTAATGCGGGAGATGAACCTTGTGTCGGACCGGAAGATGATAGATAATGAAATAGGAATTTTAAAATCTTATACCTTAGCCAGAACAGCTATTGCCGAGTTGCCCGATTTTAAAATAACCTATGCCAGCGTGGGAAGAAGAGGAATTGCCGAGAGCAAACTTTATAAGAATGCACCTTTCGTTATGGTTTTGGACACGGGAGCCATCAATCCAACGGGCTACCCCATTTACATAACAATCCTTAACAGGGAGGAGTACAAAATTGATTTAACGGATGAAAAGGAGCCGATAATATGGAAATTTGGCGATAAGTTTTCCGATGGAAGGTTTTCATTTACCATTAATTTGGTCAATCCCGATCGGGATATAAATAGTCTTTCACAGAGAAAGTTTTACGCTATAATTAACAGCGAGCATGGTATGGCCATAAAATATATGTCCAAAGTAGGCGTTTCATTGGCCGATAAAGAGAATAGCACCCTTCTCAACCTTTCCTCCCAGGGATTCGTGGCGCAGCAGGAAGCCGATTACCTTAATAAATTGATAGAGGTGTATATGCGCAACGACTTGAACGAAAAGATGCAAACCTCCATAAATACCATTTTATTTGTTGATAACCAGTTAAGCGGTATTTACGATTCGCTACGAAGGGCCGAATTTTTACTACAAAATTTCAGAACCCAAAAAGGAATCATAAACATAAGTTCAGAGGGAAAAAGTCTTCTGGAGAGGTTGGAAAAATTGTACGGCGAAAAAAATATGCTCACATTTCAGTTGGAATACTTTAACTATTTAGAGGGTTATTTAAAGGAGAAAAAGGATTTAAAGGGTATAGTTTCTCCCGGTACAATGGGGCTTGAAGATACGGATGTATCAAGGATAATTTCTCAACTCAATCAGTTTGCCCTGGAACGCGATGCTTTGTTGCTAACAGTTAAGCCCGACAATTTACAAATAGCCAAAATTGATCAGAGTATATCCGGTTTGATATCGCTTCTTTTCGAAAAGTTGGACGGAATGCGGCAGATTAATAGGATACGGTTAAAAGAGATAAACCGCAGGATTGCGGAGCAGGAGGAGCATTTGAGCCTGCTTCCGGTAACCGAAAGGGAGCTGGTAAATATTGAGCGCAAGTACAATATCCACGAGAAATTTTACACCTACCTGATGGAGAAACGCATTGAAGCGGGTATTGCCAAGGCCTCCAATGTATCGGATTGTAAAATAATAGATAAGGCGCGCTCTGAAATGGCCCGGGTGGTAAAGCCAAACCGAAAGAATAACTATATAATGAGTTTGTTAATAGGTTTACTTGTTCCCATGGGATTGATACTGCTTTTTGATATGTTGGATAATGCCATAAAGGATCCCACAGAAATAGGCAAAAAAACCAGAATCCCCCTTTTGGGAACCATTGGTAACAATCCCTATGATAGTTCACTGCCCGTATATGACAAGCCCAAATCATCATTCACCGAGTCGTTCAGGGCATTACGAACCAATTTGGATTTATTGTTAGGCGGAGAGGAAAAAAAGGCGGTACTTATCTCCTCAACCATAAGCAGCGAGGGCAAATCGTTTGTGGCCTCCAACTTGGCCATTAGCTTGGCCCAGCTGGGAAAGAGGGTTGTATTGATGGGGCTGGACCTTCGCAAACCCAAGATTCACAACCTGTTGGGCATTGATAACTCGATGGGAATAAGCACATTTTTGGTGGGACGTAATACTCTGGAGGAGATAACAAATACAACTAATATTGAAAACCTTTGGGTGCTGCCTGCGGGTCCCATACCGCCCAATCCGGCCGAAATGCTGGCAGGAGCAAAGCTAAAGCAGTTGATTGAAAAATTAAAAGAGGCGTATGATTATGTTATCATTGACTCGCCCCCGGTGGCGGTGGTTACCGATGCCATTCTTGTGAGTGCGCACTGTGATACAACATTGTTTGTGATACGTCATCGTTATACATCTAGGAATGTGCTGAGTTTGGTAGATAGTCTTTCAAGGAATAGTACCATTAAACACATGTCACTTCTACTCAATGATTATAAAAAGCCCAAGGGGTATGGCTACGGTTATGGCTATGGGTATGGATATGCCTATGGGTTTGGATACGGTTACGGCTATGGAGACTCCAAGTCATATAGGGGCTACTATACCGATGATGATAATGGAAAGAGGGTAAAAAGAATTTTGAAACGATTCTTTAACTAAAAGAATTTTTTATATGGCTCATTCTTATGTTGTTAGGTAACAATCCAGGTTCGGAAATTATATCACATTTTGAGAGTACTTTTAATATTCAATAATTATGTAAAATGAAAAAACTTAAAATCATCTCCGTTGTGGGTACTCGCCCCGAGATTATCAGGCTTTCAAGGGTATTTGCAAAACTTGATGAGAGCGATGCGCTTGAACATATTTCAGTTCATACGGGTCAGAACTATGACTATGAGCTTAATCAAATTTTTTACAAAGATCTTGGTATCCGCAAGCCGGATTACTATTTGGATGCTGCCGGAGAAAGTACAGCCGAAACCATCGGCCGAATAATTATAAAGTTTGACGAATTATTAAACAGGATTAAACCCGATGCGTTGTTGGTACTTGGCGATACCAACAGTTGCCTTTGTGTCATACCTGCTAAAAAACGTCATATACCCATTTTCCATATGGAGGCAGGAAACAGGTGTTTCGATCAACGTGTACCCGAGGAGACCAATCGGAGGATTGTTGACCACATTGCAGACATTAATCTCACCTACAGCGATATTGCCCGAGAATATCTGATTAGCGAAGGGCTGCCGGCCGACAGGCAGGTGTACAAAAAAACTATTTACTTTTGAATTTATTTTTACTTATAACACCATAAATCCATGAAAGCAGTAATACTAGCCGGAGGGTTGGGCTCCAGATTAAAGCCATTTACAGAGGTCATTCCTAAACCTCTACTTCCTGTGGGGGAGAAATCTGTTTTAGAAATTCAAATTGAGCGTTTAAGACAATATGGATTCAATGAAATATTTCTGGCAACCAATTACAAATCAGAATATATAGAGAATTATTTCGGTGATGGGTCTCGCTATGGGGTTAAGCTTACCGTGAGCAAAGAGGAGAAACCGCTTGGAACCGCTGGACCATTATTGCTTCTTAAAGAGCGGCTACAAGAACCATTTGTAGTAATGAACGGGGATATCCTCACCTTAGTGGATTTTGGGAAACTTTACCAATTTGCCTGTGAGCAAGAATCCCTTTTAACTATTTCCATAAAAAAGGAGATTACACCGTTTGCTTTTGGGAATATATTTTTTGAAGGGGATCGGGTAACCGGGATTCAAGAGAAACCTGATATTATCATGTATATCTTAGCAGGTATTTACGTAATGAAACCAGAAATATTTTCCCTTTTCCCCAAGGATGAGTATTTTGGAATGGATAAACTTATAACCAAAATGATAGATGGTAATATGCTCGTTACTAAGTATGACCTTAAGGAGTATTGGTTGGACATTGGAAGATTATCCGATTATGAACAAGCACAAAAAGATTTTAGCAACCTATTTTAAATATTTGGCATGGGCAAACGTGTATTAGTTACAGGAGCTGATGGTTTTATAGGTTCACATCTTACAGAACTGTTACTTGAAAAAGGCTATAAGGTAAGGGCATTAGCCTATTACAATTCATTCAACCATTGGGGGTGGTTGGAAGAGTTCTCATCTCACCCAAACCTGGAGGTGGTAACCGGTGATATTCGAGATCCATTTTTTGTGAAAACCATTATGAAAGACATTGAAGTGGTTTTTCATTTGGCTGCTCTAATAGCCATTCCCTATTCCTATCACGCACCCGATAGCTATGTGGACACAAATATTAAGGGGACATTAAATATCTGTCAAGCGGCCAAGGAGATGGGAAGAATCAGGGTTTTACACACCTCCACCTCCGAAGTATATGGAACTGCGCAATATGTTCCCATTGACGAATCTCACCCCAAACAGCCCCAATCACCCTATTCGGCTTCAAAAATTGCGGCCGATGCCATGGCCATGAGTTTTTACAACTCTTTTGAACTACCCGTTACCGTTGTACGCCCCTTTAACACCTATGGTCCGCGCCAATCGGCACGAGCTATTATTCCAACGGTGATAACACAAATAGCCTCCGGGAAAAAGATCATTGAGTTGGGAGATTTGCGTCCTACTCGCGACCTCAATTTTGTAAGGGATACCTGTATGGGGTTTTGGGCCATAGAACAAGAACCTGCAACCATTGGAAAAGAGATTAATATTGCTTCCAATACGGAGATATCCATGAATGACCTTGTTCTGCTAATATCCAAGTTAATGGGAACAAGTATAGAGACAAAAACAGACCGGGAAAGGCTTAGGCCTGAAAATTCTGAGGTGTTTCGTCTTTTTGGAGACAATAGTTTGCTGAAACAGCTAACAGGATGGAGTTCCCGAACCAATTTGGAGGAGGGACTGAAGGAGACCATAGCATGGTTTACCAACCCTCACAATTTGGAAAAATACAAATCCCATTTATACAACCTTTAATATTTGCTGCCATGGGCTATACCATTCCACTATTTGATTTGAATTTTGACCATCAAGAAGAGCAGGCGGTAATGGAGGTGCTGAGGTCGAAATGGATATCTACCGGACCCAAAACCATTGAGTTTGAAAACCTTTTTGCCCAGATGCTTGGAGCAAATCATGCACTGGCTATGGCCAACTGTACGGTGGCATTGCATTTGGCCATGTTACTGGCTAATGTAAAAGAGGGCGATGAGGTTATCTGCCCATCATTGACCTTTGTGGCCACCGCCAATGCAATTCGTTATGTGGGGGGTATTCCCGTTTTTGCTGATATTGTGGGAAATGATAATCTGAATTTGGACCCCAAGGATATTGAGCAGAAGATAACCCCCAAAACCAAGGCCATTGTGGTAATGCACTACGGAGGTTTTGCTTGCGATATGGACAGGATAATGGGTATTGCAAAAAAGCATAATTTAAAAGTTATTGAGGATGCCTGCCATGGGCCACTGTCGGAATATAAGGGGCGAAAGTTAGGCACCATAGGGGATGTGGGTTGCTTCAGCTTTTTCTCCAATAAGAATATTAGTACCGGAGAAGGGGGTATGCTGGTTACCAATTGTAGCGATACTTATGAAAAAGCAAAACTTTTACGCTCCCATGGTATGACCACCCTTTCCTACGAAAGGGCCAAGGGTCACAGCACCTCCTACGATGTGGTAGAGCTGGGTTACAACTATCGAATGGATGATATAAGGGCAGCCATTGGGATTGCCCAGCTACAAAAGCTGGAGAATGATTTGAAAAAGAGGGTAGGGGTTAGGAAAAACTATGAGGATTCGCTGGGTTCCATTGAGGGGATAACCATTCCATTTACGGCTTACCCCCACTTCTCGTCCAACTATATTTTTCCTGTAGTTCTCAATAACAGTACAAGGGAGAAAAGGGATTATGTAAGGGAAGAGTTGGCCAAAGCCGGAATACAAACCAGTGTCCACTACCCGGCGGTACACCGTTTCTCTATCTATAAAGATTTTTACACTCCGTTGCCCCGAACGGATTATGTGGCAGATAACCTGATAACATTGCCCATGTATGCAGGTTTGAAACAGCAAGATATATATTACATCTACGAAAGTTTAAACAAAACACTCAAATAGATGAACGTTCAGATATTAAATGAGGATACCCTGAGCAAATTGAATCATATAATTCGACGTGATCAGTTAATCTATTCGGAATACTCTTTCCTCTCCGACGAGCAGCTTTGGAAATATTTTGAAAATAATCAACGGAATCTTTTCCCCAACGAGGGTGCATTTCAATTTGTAGCCTTAAACCGCGATAAAATTACAGGTTTTTTGAGCTGTAGTAAAGACCATTTTGATAGTGATATTTTTGGTTTTGGGTGTTTCAGAATTACCAGTTTACAGGTTTTCTCTTTTGATCCAAAGGAAATACAATTAATCATAAGTTCGTTACTTCAAAGACTGGAAAACACCCTCATACAAAAGGAGGGGAAGTGCCATATTTCAATAGGACTAAATAATAATACACAGGGTTTTGATAAAATATTTAACTCATTAACCTCAAATGGGTTTTACTATTATCATACCCTATTGACATTCAGTTCCATTAAGTTAAGATTTGATGAAAGCTTGGGACTTAATAAAGGTATTACAATACGTACCGCTACTAAAAAAGATTCTGAAGAGTTATCTAGAATTGCTGCTGAATCATTTAAGTTGAGTCGTTTTAAGCTTGATCCATTTCTAGATGATACAAAAGGGAATTATCTTTTAGGGTTATCAGCAAGAAATGCTGTAGAAAAAAAATTTGTGGACGTAGTATTTGTGGCTGAGATAGATGGAAGGATTGCAGGTTATTATACTGGTAAAAAGAATTATATTGAAGAGTTTGACAGAACATTGGGAGAAGGAATAATTTCCGCAATTGACAGTAAATATAGGGGACGAGGCGTGTTTACGGCTCTAGACAATACTATTTTAAATTGGCTTGCAGATAACTCCGATTTTACAGAGATGGGAACGTACTTAGGGAATTTTCCAGTTCATAAGTCATTCATAAAAAAGGGGATGCCATTAATAAGATCAACCCACCAATTATCAAAATTGATAGGATTATAGAATGAAAATCTTAACGGTTATCTCTAATTATAATGAAAGCGAATCCATTGCAAAGACAGTTTTGGATGTTATTGAAAATGGCTCCATTGAAGCAGATTTACTTGTCATTGACAACTGCTCCACCGATAGTAGCATTGAGCAGCTAAAAAGGCTAAAGGTAGATTATCTTAAACACCCGGTAAATACGGGGGGCAGTGCAGGGGTTATTAAAACAGCCTTTGCCTATGCCCATTACCACGGTTACGACATATACTGTCATATGGATGGCGATAACCAGCATATGGCCTCAGAGCTGGATAAGATAGTACAACCCATTTTAGACAATGAGGTGGATGTGGTTACCGGTTCTCGGTTTATTACCAAGGAGGGATTTCAGTCCAGCTTTACCCGACGCATGGGAATAAGGTCCTTCTCCAAGATGATGAGTTGGGTAACCAAAAGACCCTATACCGATATTACCTCGGGGTTTAGAGCCTATAACCGGAAGGCCATTGAGTTCTTTGCCCTTCGGTTTAAGCAGGAGATAGACACCATTGTACAGCTGGAACTGGTGATGCACTATGCAGGGCTCAAAGGGAAAGATGTACCGGTACTAATGAGGCCCCGAGAAACGGGCAAATCGGAGATTAACTTTACCAATGCCCTTAAATTTCCGTTTTACAATATCATAAGTTTGATAGGAACAGTAATCCAAAATATCAGGTAGAAGATGGGACTTGCAGTAAAAATTTTGGCAACGCTTTATGGGCTGTTACTTTTTGCCATGTTTATTGTTATGGCAAGAAAACGAGGGATTAAGCCATTTTACACGACACTATGGCTCATTGTTTCCCTTTTCATGTTTAGTTTCATCTTGTTCGAGAGTTTTTATCAGTGGTTATCGCAACTGTTGAGAATTGAGAGTGCAACCTTATTTGTTATTGTAGGATTGATATCGTTTTTGTTTGTTTATGTTCTATACCTTTCCATCAAAATATCAGAATTAAGCAACAAGGTTCAGGAGTTGATATCTTACACCGCCATTTTGGAAAAGGAGATAAGGAATAAAGAAAAAACACAATTGGTTAACCATGAAGACCCCTGTTAAACATTTTCTGTTTAGTATAGATTTAGAGGATGTCAGGCTTGGAGCAACAAATGGATTAAGTTATGAGCCCAGAGTTATCCAAAATGTTGAGAAATATTTGAAATGGTTGAACCACAACAGATTTACATGTACTTTTTTTATTGTTGGGGAAACAGCTGCCATTTACCCGTCAATAATAAGTGAAATAATATCTGAAGGCCATGAGATTGCATGTCATACAATGCATCACAAACTGATTTCTTGTTACACCCCGGCAGAGTTTGAAAAAGATTTGGAAGATAATCTGGCTATTCTTCAAGATTTGGGAGCAAAAGACATAATTGGATTTAGGGCTCCTTCTTACTCTTTAACTTTGCAAACACAGTGGGCATATGATATTCTTAAAAGGTTGGGATTTTTATACTCCAGTTCTGTTTTACCAACCAAAAACCCGCTTTTTACAGGATGGCCACAATTTGGTAAATCTCCAAAAATCACAGATCAGGGTATTATTGAGCTACCCCTAACCATAAGGAGTCTTGGGCTCATTTCAGTTCCTTTTTCAGGAGGAATTTATTTTCGCTTATTGCCTAAAAAACTAATCGGCTATTTTGCTCGAAAACAACGACATAATGAACCATTAATTGGTTATTTTCATCCATACGATATAGATACCGAGCAAGAAAAATTCATGCAAGGGGGGATAAATAACAGCAGATTTTACAATTGGTTAATGTATTATAATAGGGGTTCTGTTTTCGATAAATTGGACGCAATCCTCGATTATGGATATAAGGTAATAACCTATAAGGAGTACCTAAGTATAGAATATAATGGGAGAGTATAGTATACAACGGCTGTCTAATTCGGAGGAACATTTAAAACAGTGTGCTTTATTTCTAAATTCGGAATTCTCGGAATCCAGTGGGTTTACCAAACAGAATAAAGCTACTTCTGACTACTTAAATTGGCTTTACTTTGAGAATCCTCGAGGTTCAGCAATTGCTTTTAGTGCTTATTATCAAAGGGAGATGGTTTCTCATTTTGCCACTATCCCGGTAGATTATGAGGTAGAGGGTACTCTCCGAAAAGGTTTGTTAGCCTTAAATCTTGTGACACATCCCAATCATAGAGGCAAGGGTCTTTTCATTAGGGTTGCAAGTGAAACATTGGACTGTGCAAAAAAGGAAGGGTATGACTTTGTGATAGGTGTTTCCAATCAAAACAGTTCATATGGTTTAATAAATAAGCTTGGATTTACATTGGTAGGTCAGTTAAAGGTGCTTGTGGGTATTGGTAGCATTATTCCCGATTATAACTCTTCTTATAAATTAAAACCTGTATGGAACAAGGAATCTCTTCAATGGCGATTGAGAAATCCTTCTTTTGAATACTTTTTAGCGCGCAAATCTATTGCTATTGTTCCAACCGGTGTATTTGGAATATATGCCCAACTAACAGGAAGAAAAGAATGTGAAAAATTATTGTTTGAAAAAGGAAAAAAAACTGCAACTCTAAGAGTTTGGATTGGATTAACGGGTAATATAAAGAAAAAAGGGATTTTTATGTATCTGCCTCCAATACTTAAACCGGTTCCTTTAAACTTCATATATAGAGATTTAAAAGATGAGAATAAGGGGTTTAAAGTTGAAGATGTATTATTTGAACTTATTGATTTTGATGCCTACTAATTTTTAATAACTGTTTGCTATGACTTTTTCTTTGGGAAATTTCGAATTATTCAAGAGGATAAAGCATTCTATCGTGAGTGTTTCTGATAATCAGATGGCATCATACCTTTTTTTCATAACCCTTTTCTCAAGAATTGTTTATGCCTTAATTTTCTATTTCACGCATCCAATACCAAGCACCAATGCGTACTATGAGATTGCCAATATAATTTTAGAGCAGAAAAAATTTTTCTATTACACGGGTAGTCCTTATTACGAATCTGCAGGTCCTTTCCTTCCAATGTTGAACGCATTAACCATGCTGATTTTTGGTAAAAATTATCTGGGGCTCTATTTGGTGACGGCATTGGCTTCGGCATTGGTAACATTTTTCACCTACAAAACCGCACGGTTCTTTTTGGATAAACCCCTATCGGTGGTTATTGGGCTCTGGTCGGCTTTTTACTTCTTTTACTTTTACTTTACCCCCTCGCCTGGCAAGGATACGTGGATGGCTTTTTTTATGATTTTCTTGGTTCATGAACTGATAGTCCTTTTTATAAACAGGGATTTTAAGTGGTGGCGATACCTGCTCTTTATCTTTATGTTCACCTGTTCGTTTCATCTGGATGAGCGCTTCTTTATATTTAGTCCCTTTCTGTTTTTTCTTATCCTATATTATGAAAACAAGGGCTTTAAGAAGTTTCAATGGAGAAAGTCGGTTACTTTGGTTCTTTTTACCATGCTCCTTATGGTTCCGTGGACTATCCGTAATTACCATAAGCATGGCAAGGTGGTTATTCTCTCCACCCGTACAGAGAAATTTACCGACCCCATTTTTGGGTATGAATCCAGAGGGCATATGCTGGATAAGTATAATGATGTTTTCGGTTTTTACTATTTGAAGGAAAATCAGATAGATTCGGTGGCGGCAGGTCTTAAAACCCATACGGACATGGGATATAAAATTCCGCCTACTATGGTTGAAGCCATACGCAAAGGGAACCGCCCTCGACTATTGACAGGAATTAGAGCGGCGGGAATAAGGTTGTTGGCCATGTTTGAACCTTTTCAAATCAAGGGACGATTTGAAAAGAATGGCTACTATTACTATAAAAAATCATTGAGAAACAATCTGGCCACATTCCTCTTTTATGGCGTGCTATTCTTTTTCTCAATTCATGGGTTTTACTACCTACACAAAATTAACCGAAAAGTTTTCTACTTAATGTTCGCAATAATCATAATTTATGCATTGATTCACGCTATTACCATTCCATATACCAACTGGCGGTATCGATTGCCCCTAGACGCATTTTTTATAATAGTGGGATGGGTGGGTGCGATGGAGTTATTTAATAGAGTATTTAAAAAATGATATAAAGATCAAGGGTAAATTTCCTCTTAAATGGCATATTTCAGAGTACTATTTCTTCTTTCCTTCCCACTTGTTTTCTTTGCATGTGGTTCCAACTTGCCTACTGTATTAGTGATTGGCGATTCCATTTCATTGGGCTATACACCCTATTTGAAAGAAGAACTCAAAGGCAATGCAGTGGTTAAACATATTGGCGAAAATGCAAGAAACAGCACATATGGTTACAAGAATATTGGTAGATGGATAAAAAACGACTCCATAAATATTATCCTTTTCAACTGGGGTCTGTGGGATTTGGTATATCGCCTACCCGCAGAGGGTAACTATGGGGAAAAGAATAAAAGCAGAGGTATTCAGCAAACAGATTCTGTAACCTACAAAAATAATCTGGAAAAAATAATAGCCTCTTTGCAGTCAACCAATGCCGAATTATACTTCGTAACTACTACTTATGTACCCAACTCCGAACTGGGTATGTTTATGGAAGATGTAGAAAAATACAACTCAATTGCAAAAAGGGTAATGGACGAAAACGGGATTGAGATAATTGATATTTACGACATTTCAAAAGAGATCCATTTAAAATATGGCAAAGGGGACAACAACGTACATTACACCAAAAAGGGGTATAAAGAATTGGGTATTTATATATCAAAGCTTTTAAAAAATAAAATCTAGTAATAACATGCTTTTCAACTCCATTGACTTTGCTATTTTTTTACCCATCGTTTTTGTTTTATACTGGTTTGTTTTTAACAGAAACATAAAAATTCAAAATCTTTTTTTGGTTGTTGCAAGTTATGTTTTCTACGGTTGGTGGGATTGGCGTTTCCTTTTCTTAATTGCTCTTAGTTCTTTTATCGACTTTTTTGTAGGTATTTTACTTTCTAAAACAGATATAGAACGTAATAGACGAAGGTTGCTTTTAGTTAGCATAGTTGCCAATATCGGCATACTTGGTTTTTTTAAATACTACAATTTCTTTTATGAGAATTTTGTTACGGCATTTACGTTTTTGGGGTTCAGCATCAAGGCCAATACCCTAAAAATAATACTACCTGTGGGGATTAGCTTCTACACTTTTCAAACGATGAGCTATACCATCGATGTTTATAGGAATAAGTTAACCCCAACAAAAGATATCATAGCATTTTCGGCATATGTTAGTTTTTTCCCACAGCTTGTGGCAGGACCCATTGAAAGGGCTACCAACCTGCTACCTCAGTTTTACAGGACAAGGAGTTTTGATTTCGACAATTCGAAAGAAGGGTTAAGACAAATACTCTGGGGGTTTTTTAAAAAGGTTGTAATAGCTGATAATTGTGCAGAGATTGCAAACCTTGTCTTTAATAATTCCGCCGATTATTCCGGCAGTACATTGCTTTTGGGTGTTATTTGTTTTGCTTTTCAAATTTATGGTGACTTTTCTGGCTATTCTGATATTGCCATAGGAACAGCAAAATTATTTGGCTTTAACTTAATGAGGAATTTTGCTTATCCGTATTTTTCAAGGGATATTGCAGAATTTTGGAGGCGCTGGCATATTTCATTATCAACTTGGTTTAGAGATTACATTTATATTCCTATGGGAGGAAGCAGGGGAACTACATGGAGGAAAATCAAAAATACTATTATCATTTTTACTATAAGCGGGTTTTGGCATGGAGCAAATTGGACCTTTATTGTTTGGGGTTTCCTAAATGCAGTTTACTTTCTCCCTTTAATACTTACAGATAAAAATAGGATCAATCTTGAAATTGTTGCAAAGCAATCACTTTTCCCCACTTTGAAGGAGTTTTTTCAAATACTTCTCACATTTTTACTAACGCTAGTGGCCTGGATCTTTTTCCGTTCCGAGTCGTTAATGCACGCATTTGTTTTTCTTAAGGGGATGTTTTCGGTTTCCCTATTTTCTTTACCCCACTTTTCCGGAATTGGCAGGACAGTACCCATTGCCTTTTTGTTAACATTTATGATTGCTTTAGAATGGTTTAACCGGGAGAAAGAGTTTGCTCTATCGAATTTTGGAGCAAATCGAACGACTTTATATCGATGGTCGTTTTATTCCCTGATTGTTTTTATGATAGGCATGCATATGCAAACTAACGAGACGCCTTTCATTTACTTTCAATTTTGATGTATGAAGCAATTTTTCAAAAAAATCTTACTTTTTGTTCCATTCTGTTTCGCCCTGTATTTAATAGGAATAGTTGTATGGGGAGAATTTATTCCTTCCAGGTATATAAATAATCTTCGCTACAAGATTGGCTCTATAGGACAGATGCAGTTAAGGTTACAGGAAGCTAAACGGATTAAAAACGTTGACATTTTATTTATTGGTTCTTCTACTGCATATCGGGGGTTTGATACCAGAATATTTAAAAAGTATGGCATCAATTCTTTCAATCTGGGATCAAGTGCGCAAACACCCATTCAAACACTTTACTTGTTGAAAAGATATTTAATGGAAATAAACCCCAAGTTATTGGTTATTGATGCCAATCCATTGATGCTTTCCATTGATGGAACGGAATCGGCACTGGATATTATTTCTAACGATAGTTTTAACAAGGGAATGGTTGACATGGCGCTTTCCATAAATAGTTTAAAAGTTTATCACACATTGCTATATGCTTGGTATGCAAGTGCTTTCGGCAAAGATAAGCTCCCAATAGATACAGTACGCAATGGCGATAAATATATTAACGGTGGATTTGTTGAGCACGAACTGGCTTTTTTTAAGCATATTAATTATGAGAAACAGGAGTGGGAATGTAGAAAGATACAGTTGAGGGCATTTGATAAAATGATTGAATATTTAAATACCATTGGAGTTAAATATATAATTGTTCAAACTCCAATAACGCCAAAACTATATGCTTCATTTGCCAATAACTCTTTCATAAACAGTTTTTTGGAAAAAAGGGGGAGTTACTACAACTTCAACCAACTGCTCACCCTAAACGATTCGCTACATTTTCTAGATGCAAACCACTTGAACCAACAGGGGGTTGAAATATATAACAACATGCTGGCCGAAATCCTTTTAAAGGACAACCTGTTCTAAAAGACCAATTAACTTGAGTTTAAAAGAAAAAACGATTTCCGGATTTACCTGGAGTTTCATAGATGTTATTTCGGGTCAGGTATTGGTGTTTATTATTGGAATAATACTGGCCAGGCTTTTAACCCCCAGCGAGTTTGGTCTTATTGGTATGACAACTATTTTCATGACCCTATCGGAATCGATTATTGATAGCGGCTTTGGTCAGGCTCTCGTACGTAAACAAAACTGTACACAGAAGGATTTTTCCACCGTATTTTACTTCAACCTTGTGGTTGGTATTGCTTTGGCAACACTTCTTTTCGTTTCGGCTGGTTCAATAGCACATTTTTTTAATGAAAATCATCTCAAGCCAGTATTGCAGGTTGTCAGCCTGGGTTTAATAATTAAATCATTCTCCATAATACAGTCCGTTATACTTATTAAAAAGATTGATTTTAAAATTCAAACCAAAATTTCGGTTATTGCATCATTGGGTTCGGGTATGGTAGGTATTTTTTTAGCCTATCGTGGTTTTGGTGTGTGGAGTCTAGTGGCGAAGTATTTGCTCAACCTTACATTGATCTCCACACTCCTATGGTTTTTTACCAGTTGGAGGCCCATAAAGCAGTTTAGCCGTGATTCATTCAAGGAGTTGTTCTCCTTTGGGTCAAAATTGCTGGTAAGCAACCTGATCAACAGGCTGTATGATAACATTTACCTGTTGGTTATAGGAAAGTTTTTTTCAAGCACTGAGCTGGGATACTACACACGAGCGGTGCAGTTTAAAGATTTATTTGCCAAAAAGCTCACCTCAGTTATTCAAAGGGTAAGCTATCCCACATTGGCGTCAATACAGGATGATGAGACGAGATTAAAAGAATACTATCGCATATTGATTAAGTCCAATATGCTTATCGTTTTCATTCTGTCCCTAGGATTAATTTCCACAGCCGAACCTTTAATCGTTTTTCTGATTGGCGAAAAATGGCTGCCCGCAGTTCCGTTTGTTCGGCTTTTAAGTATTGCCGGAATTTTTTTCCCAATCCAGGAGATCAATAAAAACATGCTGAAAGTAAAAGGGTTATCGTCCACCATTCTCCGATTAGAGATTGTTTTGAAAATAATTTCGGTTCCAATAATTATTTTGGGAGTTTTTTTGGGAATAAATTATCTGGTAACAGGGTTAATCCTGATATCCTTTATTTCGTATATGGCCATTGGCTTTTACTCAGGCAGAACAATAGAATATCACTTATCAAAACAGATTGGTGACATTGCCACCTCTTTCATCGTATGTGCCTTTTCGGCCTTAATCGCTTTCCTACTACTTATTCCGTTTAAATATTCGCCGGGGGTAACGCTTCTGTTGCAGCTAACTATTTATGCAATTTTGGCCATTGCGTTGTTTGAGATTATTAGGCTGCATGAGTACAAAGTGTTGAAAAACATTCTATTGGATAGGGTTAGGGTACTTTTCAAACGAAAAAAACGATAGGTAGTATGCCACGGTTCTTTCCCACAATCCTTTATCTTCTCATTTTATATCCGTTGTTTGGTTTTATCACGATTACCTATGTCGGACTACCTGCATTTTATCTTTATACGCCGTTGCTATTATCTGTTTTTATAGTATTTTTAATCACGATTAAAAAATTTACCATACCGAAATACATAAGATATCAGATAGTGTACTTACTGTTGGTTTTTATATCAATTTATGTTATCAATGGTAAGGGATTTAAAATTAACACCGATTTGGCTCAACTCGTGTGGATTGCCAACGCCGTTATGCTTTTTATAATAATTGAGAACACACGGTTTTCGGGAAGATTTATTGAAACCAGTAAGATTTTAATGATGTTAGTGGTAATCGCTGCTATCCTTGTTAGCGTTGTGCAGTATTATTACCCAGTCTTTTTTTTAAATATTGAAAAATATTCAGGAGCAGGCAATATTGCCCTTGAAGGTTTTGAGCGAAGAATTGTCTCCATTTTCTCGTGGGGCGATTTAATGAATACCCAATACATGGCCATAGGATTTGCCATTTTTTATGGTATCCTGATTAAGGAAAATGAAAGGAGGAGGATTTTATCAGTTGCCATGCCCATAATGGTTGGCCTAGTCATGCTTTTATCAGGTTACAGGGTAGGTATGCTAACATTTTTAATAACAACAATTTTGCTATACTATAAAAGATTATCCATAAAATCTGCCCTAGCAATAGCAATGACATTAATACTCATCAATGTTTCGCTATCGTTTTTAAATTTTGACAAAAATTACTTTGTCGAAAGCAGGCTAAAATCAGAAACAGCCTTTACCAGAATAGATGCGTTTAAAGCCTTTGCCTATGCATTTCCCAAGAAGCCCTACTTTGGAACTGGAGGAGAAAGGGAGAAAGAACTTTTCGAAGGCTTCGGAGGGGTAGCCCGCATGCATAACGTGCATTTGAACATTGCTTACTACTTTGGAATTTTTGCTTTTTTGGCACATAGTATTTTTCTGCTATACCTGTTTAGGAGAACCTATACAACAGGCAAACTTGCCGGGTATTGGCCTCCATTTGTTGGCTTGATATGCTATTTGGCCGCATCATTTACCACACCACGTGCAGAATTTTTTGAACCGGGATTAGTGATGATGATGGTTTTTAACAAATACTACATGGATAGATACCAAACCGGCATTACTAATGCTATTAAAACACTGACTTAATGAAAGGTATAAAGAGAATTACACGAATATTTATCCCTGCTTCAATTCGTAAGTTTATATATAGATCCATACCGAAATTTCACAAAGTGAATACTTACGTGCTCACAAGAGAAAAGCAGATTAAAACACTGGTTCCTATAAATGAAAAATTTTTCATACGGGAAGTGAATAAGGAGGATATTGAGGAGTTGAGAAAACATGAATCGTATCGCAATCCAAAGGCGTTTGAAAAGAAAATAATTCCCAGGTTAAACTCCCCTGCTTGGCACGGGCTGGCTGTAATAGACAGGGAAACACAAGATATTGCCTATTTGGCCTGGGTAATTGACAAAACCATTCCCTACCTTGAAGAGTTTGGAATCTTCTTAAAACCCAATGAATTCCTGTTAAAGGACGGTTTTTGCGTTCCCCACTATCGTCACCTAGGGCTCCATTCCCGTATGGAGCAGGAACGCATTAACTACTGTGTTAATCGCGGAGCCACGGCAATGTACATCCAAATTCATAACCCCAACAAAAAGGGCATTAAATCGGTGTTAGACAACGGCTATAGGCTCGTGCAACAGAACATAGTTATACATTGGCCAATATTCAATACCTATCGTGCTTTAAAAGGGTTTTTAAAAAAACCATTTAAACATATCGTAAAATAGTTGGTTAATATGGGCTATTCGATTGAACCATTTGATATAAATGATAAAGAGCGCTGGAACCGATTGCTCTCCGCATCGCTTTACCCCTCCTATCGGCAAACCATAGATGTTGAGTATTTAACTATGGAAAAAGGACGTGAAATAGCTACTTTCATTGTTAAACAGGATAGTGCTGATATTGCAGGATTTCACTACTCAATAAAACGCTCCAAATTTAATCTCCTTTCAACTGCCGATATACTTTCAGGAATACTTCTTACAGTGGAACCTGCGGAGGAATTGTTGACCATGCTGATAAATCATTTTATTAGCTATGCAAAATCAAAAGGGGTGGCTTATATGCGTATTTCGCCATGGTTGCCAATGATTATTGACGGCGTTACAACTCCTTACGAGTTAGTTTTTAATAGGGTATTATTTAATAAGGGGTTTAATAAAATAAATGAGGGGAGGCATACTTATTGGATTGATCTGACTTTATCGCAAGAGGAGTTGTTAAAAAGGATGAACACCCAGACCCGTCGGAATATTCATAAAGCATTAAAAGCCAACTTGAAGGTTGAGGTGATAGAGAGTTTTTCAGTAGAAGAAGTCAAATTGTTTTATAGGCTATATCATCAATTGGGGGAAATAAAAGCTTTTGATACTTTAACGGAGGATTACTTTTTGAAAAGTATTGAAGTTTTGATGAATAATGGAGCTACACTTTTTATTATTAAATGCAAAAATGTGGTAATTAACGTTGGCTTAACCACGACCTTTGGTATTGCCTCATACTACCATGGTGCTTTAAACCATGATTATAAAAGTATTGAAAACTGCCCAGCACCGGGGCAGTATATGCAGTGGCTTATGATTAACCACTTAAAAGAGAGAGGGCATAGTTTATTTGATATGGCGTTTTGCCCCGGCCCAATACCGATACTTAATCATCGTAACTACAATATGTGGCGTTTTAAGCATGGATTTGGGGGTATGCACGTTCAGTTTCTGCCCACCTATGGCAAGGCAATCAAACCCCTTATGGGGCAGGTTTTCAAATTTATACGGTATAAAACGTTATGAGCATAGTTAAAAGGATAATCCATAGGCTTTATTACCGCTATGCAAACCTGGCAGTAAAAAAAACGAAAGCCCAATTACCCCCTTCAATGGCTGAGAAAAAAAATGTGTTTATATATTTCGATTACGAAAGGGAGTTTGGGGGACACGCCACAACCATAGATGATGGATTTATACTTGAGATTCTTAACAAATTAAAGGAATTTAAGATTAAGGCAACTTGGTTTACCGTGGGTCAGGTCTTCGAAAAATATCCCGATTCAATCCGGTCTATCGTAGGCAGCGGGCACGAGGTGGCCTCTCACTCATACGGGCACATTGCTCCTAGGAAGATGAATAATAACGAGTTGGATAGGGACTTCCAATTGTTTTGTCAATCTTCCAATCACCTGGACGACATTAAAGGCTTCCATTCTCCTCAGGGTAGATGGAGCCTAAGCCTGATCCGTTTTTTATGTAATAACGGCTATACCTATGATATGGCCAATACCAATAGATATTTAGGAACTCCAATTTTTGTTGAATATGGGGGGTGCTCAATTGTTAGGTTAAACTCCCTGACAGATGATTGGCGCATATATACCCAGAAACTATCTGAAAACGAAACATTCAGTTTTTTACTACAGAAATACGAACAGATAGAGAAAGGGCAACTTTTTGGGATAGGATTTCATCCCTGGATATTATTTGAAGAACGGCATATTTACAATGGTTTTTTACGTTTTATACAATTTATAACGACCAGCGAAGGAGTACAGATTAGAAGAGCGGACGGGTATATTGAGGAAATATTGAGTTTAAAGAAATAATCAACGAATGATTTCATTTATTGTTATTGGGAAAAACGAAGGGTGGAAGTTAACCACATGCTTTGAGGGAGTATTTAGGGCCATTGAGCATAACAACATAAAGGATTATGAGGTAATCTATGTCGATTCTCAATCAACGGATGACAGCATCCAACGCGCGAAATCCTTTAGTCAGGTAAAAATCTTTCAACTTGGTAATGTGTGCAATGCAGCCATAGCAAGGAATGTGGGTGTAGAAGAGTCGTCGGGAGAGGTGCTCTTTTTTATTGATGGGGATATGGAAATAACATCCGACTTTTTACCATTGGTTTACGATGAAAAGAGTGGACTAAAATACCCCTTTGTTTCGGGTCAACTCAAAAACTATAATTACGACAGCCAAAATCAATTTCTAAGCAATACATGGCAATATCGGGAAGTGCTTAATGGCGATAAACGCTACGCAACAACCGGTGGTATTTTTCTCATCCAACGAGAGCTATGGGTGGGGGTTGGAGGCATGGACAACAGGTTTAAACGGGGTCAGGATTTAGAACTGGGATTGCGTTTGGCCAAAAAAGGCTTTAAAATCTTGCGTAAGCAGGAAATCATTGCCAATCACTATACTTTTTTACAACAGGATGGCGATAAAACTATAAAAATGATAATGAGAGGCCGGCTTTTCTATGCAAGGTCTTTGTTATATCGAAAGCATTTTTTTAATAAACATCTTTTCCCAAAATTCATTAAATCAGACTATTGTTTGATGAGCCTTGTTGTCGTTTCCATACTAGCATTCTCATTTAGATGCTTTTTGCTATATATTCTTTATTTCGCTATCATCATATTAAAATCTGCTAAATTGAGCGACGGAAGAATAAAACAGTTTTTGCATAATCTGATTTATTACCCATTGAGGGATTTGATGCTGCTTTTGGGCTTTTTCTTTTTCTATCCCAAGCAGATAAAATGGATTGATTATAAAAAATTGAATAGCGATTAATTTTGAGGTTTTTCTGGATTGACTAATGTCCCTATTTTTGCACGCTATGAGCCTGACTAAAAAATCAATTCATAAAATCAAAAAAAAATCAGGAGGACAGTTGGCCATACCGGTAATTCTCGGAGGTGGCATAAACGGATACGGGCTGGTACGTAGTTTTAGTCGGGAGAAAATTGTTCCTCTGGTAATAAGTGAGAAAAAAGACTTTGTTTACTATTCAAAGCATACCGTTGAATTGGTCTTGAACGATGAACATCAATCGCATTTGCTGGAAGTATTACACAATATTCAAAAGATGCTTAACCCCCAAAAGATTATTATTATACCAACAACCGACAGATATGTAGAGTTTATTGGCGATAATTATACCGTTCTGAATGATCTATTTCTCGTACCTCAGCCCAATTGGAATATTTCCCAAACATTGCTTAAAAAGAGTTTGCTGTACGAAGTGGCCGAAAGGATAAAAGTGAAATTCCCAAAAACAGTAGTTGTACATAGCATAGAAGAGGCTGCGACCATCGATGAGAAATTGGATTACCCTATTTTACTAAAACCCTCTCTTCAGGCCGGATTTAAAAATGCTATAGGCTGGAATGTGCTTATTATTGATGGAAAGGAAATGAAAGAGCGCATAGTTAACCAGTTGGCCAATTCGGATTTAAAAAACAACTCTTTCGTATTTCAAGAAATTATACCCGGCTCGCCATCCAGTCTATATACTTTCACATCCTATTCAAACAGGGAGAGTGAAGTGTTGGCCTATTCGGTAGGGAGAAAGATTAGGCAAAATCCTCCCGATGCGGGGACAATTGTTTCGGGAAAAGTGGACAATAACGAGGAAATGGTTGAAATGTGTAAAAGAATGATTAAAGAAACTGATTATTATGGCTTTTCCAATATTGAATTTAAAAAGGACGACCGGGATGGTGAATTTAAATTGATGGAAATAAATATTAGACCGGGAATTTGGAATTACTCTGCAACGGCAAGTGGGGTAAATTTGGCCAAAGTAATGTATGATGATTTGCTTAATCATAAATCCAGCGTTGTTGTCAACAACAAAAAGGAAATAGTATGGGCAAATTTCATTTTTGATTTTTACCTTGCTGTATTTGGCTTTAAAACTAGAGGATACAAAGAATACGGCACGGGGTTATGGAAATGGATAAAATCTGTTCAGGGAAAAAAGGTAGATGCAATTTTTAATTTCAACGACCCACTTGCCGGAATTATGTATTTGATAGGGCTTATCCGTAGAAATTAACATTGAGCATTATCTGGTTTTGTATGCATAAACCTCTAACCCCAAGTCTCTTAACCAACGGATTAGTCTAACCAACCGAGTAAATATGAAAATATCAATTATTGGTGCCGGCAACGGAGGTCAAGCAATGGCGGGCCATTTTTCGTTATTGGGGCATCAAATTACCCTTTACAACAGGAATTTATCAAAAATAGCCATTGTGGCAGAATCGAAAAGCATCTGCCTTACCCATGCCATTGAGGGAACAGCTAAACTTTATTGTGTTACTGATGATATGGTCAAAGCCATTCGCGGAGCAGAATTGATAATGATTACTACCACTGCCGATGCTCACCGGGAGATAGCTTTGCAAATGTCACCACATGTTGAAGACAATCAGATTATTGTTCTGAATCCCGGTAGGACATTAGGGGCTATTGACTTCTATAATTCCATTTCTAAATCAACGCAGAAACGACTTTACATTGGTGAGGCTCAAAGTTTGATTTATGCGTGTAGGGCAGAAACACCCGGGAATGTGCGAATCATTGGAGTGAAAGATAAGGTTTACTTTTCGGCATATCCCTGGGAAGACACATCGTATATTCTTAAAACCCTGAATGGTATCTTCAATTGTTTTATCCAGGCTAGCAATACTTTAGTAACAGGCCTAGAAAATATTGGGGCAATTCTTCACCCGTCTGTAATCCTGTTTAACGCAGCAGCCATTGAGAGGGGAACTTTGTTCTATTTTTATAATGACATGACTCCTGCCGTTGCCCATTTTCTTGAGCAGTTGGACAAAGAAAGGCTTTCCATAGGTAGGGCATATGGAATAGACCTTTTATCGGTTTCGGATTGGATATCATTCGCTTATCAGAATACTGAGGGAGCGACTTTATGCGAAAAAATGCAGCACAATCCGGCCTACTATAAAATTTTTGCTCCCTCTACCCTTGAAAGCAGATTGCTGACGGAAGACTTGCCCACTGGCATCCTTCCAATGATTGAGATGGCAAAAATTGTTGGAATTTCAACGCCGTTAATGGAGGCTGTTCTAAATATCGGACAGGTATTGCTTAATCGAGATTTTAATATTCATGGAAGAACGTTGAAAAACATAGGATTGGACATTGAGGATAGATTTCAAATAGTACAAATAATGAGCAGATAATGGTTGAGGTTACCGAAAACGAAATTTTTGGTTTTATTAGGCCAGAAATTGATGCTCACACGCTGGGAATATCAACGGTAAGCAAACTTGTTGAGGATTGCGGCTACCGTGTAATCATTGCCGATGCAACAATTGTTGCAGCTATGGCTCAAATCAGCAAACTTGACAATATCTCCTTAATCATTAAATGGATTCGTGACCATCTTATTACTCGTCTTGGGTTAAGTTATCGGCTCGACCCAGAACAGGCACAAATATATTTTGGGAAATTACATTACCATTTGTTAAATGCATCCATGTTTTGGCAGCAAGGCGGCCCTATAAAACAGATATATTTTGCCGGCCTGATGGAATCGTGCCTGTACATCAAGGAAGAGTATTCCGATCGTTTTCCAGTCTTTTTTGGCGATGAGACACAATTTGAAACATTGCTGAGGATGGGTATTCCAAGGTTGAGAATACCCGTTTCCATTGCAGAACAGTCCAAATATGATATTGATCGCACAAGTTTTGCCGAATCGTTAATTAAAAGTGGCAGTTATAAGCTGTTTCAGCCGCCTTATCGGGCCGGCTACACAGATTACGGTACCGATAAAGATACCATTGTCAAGCGTATCATAAGTAATAAGATTAAAAATAATACGCCTTTAATACGAGCTCATACAGGGCCTTATAACAGAAACTATGAGGAAGCAAAAAAGGAGTTCTTAAGTTGGTTACACAGCCTTTCAAAGGCCGGATATCTTGATGTAATATCGATTGGAAGTTCTCAGCTCAGTCAGTCGAATTTTGGTTCGGAATGGGGCGATAAGCCTAATGGTGGAGGTGTTCCCATTAACTCTGAAAAAGATTTATATAATATCTGGCAGGCCTCAAGGCCCATGTTGGTTCGCACCTATTCGGCCACGCGTAATGTGCCACAGGCTGCACAAATATTTGAAAACACAATAAGAATGGCATGGCATGCGCTATCGTTGTGGTGGTTCAACAAAATAGATGGCCGGGGGCCAAATGGGGTTTTAGAAAACCTACAGGAGCATTTTTCAGCCTTGGATTACATCGCAAAAACGGGCAAGCCGTTCGAGCCCAATATTCCTCACCATTTTTCGTTTAGGGGAGGAGACGATTACTCCTATGTGTTATCTGCGTACCTTGCGGCTATTCTAGCAAAGAAAAAGGGAATTCCGTATATAATTATTCAAACCATGTTAAATACCCCAAAATATACATGGGGAATACAAGATTTGGCAAAATCGAGAGCATTACTTAAATTGGTTAGGGAGTTAGAGAACCAAAGTTTTAAGGTTTTTCATCAACCACGAGCCGGTCTGGATTATTTTTCTCCTGATTTAGATAAAGCCAAAATTCAACTGGCTGCAGTAACCGCCTTGATGGATGATATAGAACCGAACAATCCAAAGGGGCCCGATATTATTCATGTGGTAAGCTATTGCGAAGCCAGACATCTTGCCACACCCGATTATATAAACGAGAGTATTCAAATTACATTGGATTCATTAACAACTTATCGAGAGCAAAAGAGGCAAGGGTTAGTCGATTATTTAAATAAAAATTATGAGTTGGAAGAACGAACCACTGATCTTTACAGAGAGGTGAAAAACATTGTGTCTATTTTGGAAAAGCATATACCTAACCTTTATACTCCACATGGTTTTTACGAAGTTTTTAGAAAAGGAGTATTTCCCACCCCTTACCTTTGGGAGTGCAGGGATGAATTCAAAGAAGCGATAGGTTGGAAAACCAATATAATAAATGGTGCTGTTAATGTGGTAGACGAAAACAATATGCCCATTATACCCAGCGCAAGGGTTAGAGGAATTTTTAATGATATATAATGAAACTATTTCCTAATACAGTTATAAACTTTCATGTTGTGCATGACCCGATTTGGATGGAGTTTGTTCTTAAAACTCTTAAAAGCCTTTTTAATATGGTTTCTGCCCAACACATAGAAAACTATTACTATTCTGGGGAAAAGTTAAAAAACGCATGTCATATCACATTTGACGATGGACATCAAAGTTTCTATTACAATGTATTTCCATTATTAAAAGAACTAAGGATCCCAGCCACACTTTTTGTATCGCCAAAGGCGATACTCAACAGAGAAAATTTTTGGTTTCAGGAAATAGGAAATTATAATCGACAGATTTTTAAAAAGATTATTAAGAGGCAAATTAATATCAATAACAGTGGGTCGCAAAAGATTCCTTTAAACTCGTTTCTTAAAAACATGGATCTTGAAAATATATGGAAAGCGATTGAACAATACCAAAAGCAATTGAATACAGGGCCCACTCCTTGTGTCAACATAACGCCTGAACAGCTCATTGAACTTCACCAATCAGGACTAGTTACTATTGGAGCCCATACAATGAATCACCCCATATTGAAAAACGAGAAGGACAGGATGGCCTCGTTGGAAATAAAAAGGTCAATTGAAGGCTTAAATATACTTTTAAATGCCGATATTAAATATTTCGCCTATCCTAATGGGGTTCCTAGTCTCGACTTTGACGAAAGGGAGATGGAGATGCTTAGGGAAAATGGTATTACCCTAGCATTCTCTACCGAAAATAAATCTTTTAACAAAACGAACAATCCTCTTAACATTCCCCGAAGGGGAATAAGCAAGGGGAACAGGATATTTCTTGTTATTAAACTATTTTTGGGGCAATATTGGGTCAAACTAAAACGAATCATAGACGGGAAGCAGGAAAATGATTACAGGCTGATGCTGAAAAGAATGGAAGCGTAGTTTAGAAACATAGTTATGAAAATTCTTGCCAATATAGATAATAAAAAATGGACACAGTTTGTAGCCAAACACCCCAAGTCCAACATTTTCCAAACACCTGAAATGCATGAATTATATAAGTTAACAACCAATTATGAACCCATATTTCTGGCTGCTGTAAATGAGAATGATGAATTGCAGGGTGTGCTACTGGCGGTTGTTCAGCGTGAGCATAAAGGTTTTCTAGGTAAATTCTCCACACGCTCCATTATTTGGGGAGGCCCAATTATTAAAGACAATAACCCTGCGGTATTAGGTTTTATTTTAGTAGAATATAGTAAAATAATAAAAGGGAAAGCTATATATACTCAGTTTAGGAATCAATGGGAATGGAGCAGCAAAGAAAAAGAGGTATTCAAACAAAACGGATTTCGGATTGAAGAGCATTTGGATATTCTTATAAGTTTGAAAACAACCGGAACTGGCTTGTTAGATGGCATGCACCAGGGAAGAAGAAAAAATATTCGAAGGGCCCAGCGTATTCCTTTGGAATTTACAGAGATAGTTGAGTATAAGGGTCTAATGGATTGTGTTCAAATGATAAAAAAAACTTACAATAGGGTTGGTCTCCCCTATCCAGACTCTCAATTTTTTATCAATGCCCATGAAAGATTTAAAGGCATAGGGGGATTAAAAGTATTTGCTGCAAGGTATAATGGCGAAATCATTGCATGCCGTTTTGTATTGTGTCACAACAAATTGATTTATGATTGGTATGCGGGAGCTCAAGAAAAACACTTAAATAAATATCCCAATGATTTTCTCCCGTTTAAAGTTATGGAGTGGGGAATTAGCAATGGGTACGAAATATTTGATTTTGGAGGAGCTGGTAAACCGAATAAGGAATACGGAGTACGCGATTTTAAGTTAAAATTTGGAGGAGAATTGGTGGAGTTTGGAAGATTTGAACGGGTACATAACCCCTTGTTAATGAAGATTGGGAAATTGGGAATGGCTATTTACAAAAAAATAAAATGAGAAATCTTTTGAAAAAAATATTAAAAGGAATATACCCTTTAATCACAATTCAAGGTTTAAGAATAAAGATATTGCGGTATTGTGGATATATAATTGGAGAGGGCACTTACATACCTGCTTCCTTTAAAGTGTCAGATTTAAAAACAAGAAGGAACAATTTAATCATCGGCAATCGTGTCTCTATTGGACCTAATGTATTAGTTATAACAGACTCATCTCCGAATAATTCCAGATTGATAAAGGTTTTTCCTATGAAAAGTGATGTTGTGAGGATTGATGATGATGCTTGGATAGGAGCAGGAGTAATTATTCTACCAGGAGTAAGTATTGGAAAATGTTCGATTATTGGAGGTGGTGCCATTGTTAATAAAAGTATACCGGAATACTCCATAGCTGTTGGAAATCCTGCTAAAGTTATTAAAACAATTAATCCGAATGAATTATAGGCTTATTCCGAGGTTTAACTATACTTTACCTTTTTCATTTTACTTAAAATTACAAAAAAAAGGTAATAATACAAACAATATGTGTGCTATTACCCGTAATGGTAAGATTTATCAATTCAATCAGGCTAGGGTTGGATTAAGAGTATTATTGAGTGCTATATCAAAAAAAAGAATAAATGTAGGCGTTCAGGCATTTACATGTCATACAGTATTTCAAGCCATTCATAATTCGGGACATAATATAGTATTTATTGATATAACTGATGATTTTAAATTAAACTTACTCGATTTGAAATCAAAAATTGACATAATTGATGTATTGATTGTGACACACACCTTCGGGTATCCTGAGAATATGGATGAAATTAAAAAAATAACAAATGAAAAAATAATTATTGAAGATTGTTCTCATTCGTTTTTGTCAAAATATAAAGATCAATATACGGGAACAATTGGTGATGCGGCGATTTTCTCTACCGGTTTGGCTAAGTTTCCACCTATTGGTGCAGGCGGTTTTTGTTTAGTCAATAATTTAAAAATGCTTGTTGATTTTGAATCAGAATATTCAAGAATACCAAAACCATTAAATATTCAATCTTTAAATTCTTTTATCAAATCTGTGTTATCTTCAATACTACTAAAACCCCCTTTATTTGGTTTGTTTGCATATAAAATTATCAAAATAATAGATCAAAAATATGACGTTGGGAATAAATTCTCTTTTACTGAAACACGAGGCTGTAAATGGGTTGAAGTATTATTTAACAATAATTTAGATTATTTTTTAAAAGAATCTGATAAAAAGAGGAGAAATTTTGAATTAATGAAAGCAAATATATCAAACAAGAATTCAATTATACAATTTCCCAAATCACACTCTCCTAATTATTATATTTTTCCTTTTTTATCGAATAACAGGAATGAAATTTACGACGAATTGTTGGAAAACAATATACAAACTGGGAAACATTTTCATAGGTGCATAGCTTGGGGCAAGGGGTTTGGCTATAAAGACGGAGAATGTCCTAATACAGAAAGCATTTCTCAACGTATCATTACATTACCCATCCATTCAATTGTTCGTAAAAAAAATACTTTATCAATGATTAAGTTATTAGGTTAATGAAAGTTCATAAAATAATTACACTCCCCAAGATTGAAGACCCAAGAGGGAACCTTTCTTTTGTGGAAAGTTTGAATCATATCCCTTTTGAGATAAAAAGAACATATTGGATTTATGATGTTCCCGGAGGACAAGTTAGGGGGGGGCACGCATTTAAGATGCAACAAGAATTTATAATTGCTTTATCGGGTAGTTTTGATGTGGTTGTAAATTCAGGGGCCGATCAAAAAGAATATTCTTTGAACAGGTCCTATTATGGTTTGTATATACCTGAAGGTTTTTGGCGTCAAATGAAAAATTTTTCTACAAATGCTTTGGCCTTGGTATTAGCATCAACACTATTTGATGAATCTGATTACATTAGAGAGTACAACGCTTTTTTAGAGTTTAAAAAGGCAAACAGGCATGGATAATCAAAGTAGTGTGTTCGATTGTTTTGTTGTGGAACTTCCTCAAGTACATAATATTGCAGGCAATATAACTGCCATTGAAAATGGTATGAACATTCCATTTACAGTAAAGCGCATATACTATCTTTACGATGTGCCTGGAGGCCAAGAGCGTGGTGCTCATGCACACAAAATCTTACATCAATATATCGTAGCAGCAAGCGGCTCTTTTGATATAACCCTTGATGATGGCTTAAACAGAAAAACGGTTACACTAAATCACCCTAATAAAGCCTTGTATCTAGTACCAGGTATTTGGCGAGAATTATCAAATTTCTCATCGGGCGCAATTTGTTTGGTTTTAGCATCCGAAAAGTATGATGAGTTGGACTATATTAGAGAATATGACAAATTTTTAAGATTAAAATCATGATACACCCAACAGCACAAGTAAACTGCGAGAACATTGGAAAAAATACTCAAATATGGCAATTTGTAGTTATTTTACCCAATGCAAGAATAGGAGAGAATTGCAACATCAACTGTCATGTTTTTATTGAGAATGATGTTATCATTGGCAACAATGTTACCCTTAAATCAGGAGTGCAATTATGGGATGGAATTACTATTGAAGATGATGTTTTTATTGGACCAAATGTTACTTTCACAAATGATATTGTCCCTAGATCGAAGCAGTATCCTAAAGTGTTTAAAAAAACAATAATACGAAAAGGAGCTAGTTTAGGTGCAAATGCAACCATTGTTGCAGGACATGTGATAGGAGAATATGCTTTAGTGGGTGCAGGGGCCTTAGTATCAAAAGATGTTCCTCCGTGTACCTTATGGTATGGAAATCCTGCTAAACATAGAGGATACATTACAGAAAAGGGAGTACTCCTAAATTTGGGATTAGTAGATAAAGAAGGCAACCAATACAAGTTAATCGAAGGGAGACCTAGAAAAAGATGATTGATTTTTTAAATCTAAAAAAAATAAATGCGCTGTATTCAGCAAAACTGAAACAGTTGGCTTCAGAAGTTATTGACTCAGGATGGTATATACTTGGCGACCATGTAAAGACCTTTGAGGATAGTTTGAAAAAGTATATCGGGGTTAAACAGGCCATAGGCGTATCCAATGGCCTTGATGCCTTAAGGTTAATACTTAGGGCTTATATTGAAATGGGCAAACTGAATGAAGGTGACGAGGTAATTGTACCTGCTAATACCTATATTGCAACAATTCTTGCTATAACGGAAAATCGATTAAAACCCACCCTTGTAGAGCCCGATTTGAACACGTATAATATGGATATTTCTCTTATTGAGAAGCATATAACTTCCAAGACTCGCGCTATAATGGTTGTACATCTTTACGGGCGAGCTTGTTGGAGCAAAGAATTGGAATACATAGCCCAAAAGCATAATTTATTAATTGTTGAAGATAATGCCCAGGCAATAGGAGCTGAATGGAATGGTGTAAAAACAGGCGCCTTAGGTCATGCGGCTGGATTTTCTTTTTATCCGGGGAAAAATTTGGGGGCGCTAGGCGATGCCGGAGCAATAACAACCAACAATAGTGAACTGGCAGAAATAGTTAGAATGTTGGCTAATTACGGAGGGAAACAAAAATATATTAACGACTATCAGGGGTTCAATTGTCGGCTAGATGAGATACAAGCAGCGTTTCTAAATTATAAACTTAGTTTTTTAGATGAAGATAATCAAAATCGTCGCGAAGTAGCACAGTATTATTGTAACAGAATAAAGAATCCTGATATAATACTGCCTTCTGTTGCAACCAATCTTACAACTGACCTTTCTCATGTTTGGCACCTCTTCGTCATTCGCCATGCTAATCGAGATGAATTGCAAAGACATATGACTAACAAAGGGATTCAAACTCTTATTCACTATCCAATACCCCCAAGTAAACAAAAAGCTTATTATGAATACAACCATATGCATTTCCCTAAGACAGAGCAAATTGCCAATGAGACTCTATCTTTACCCATAGGGTCTCATTTGTTGAAAAAAGAAATAGATACAATTATTAAAACATTAAACACCTACTAACAGTTATGAATATCATTATTGGGATTTCACATCCAAAACATGTTTACATTTTTAAAAATTTATATTTTAAACTAACTCAAGCCAATCATAATGTTTATATTCTTGTTTCAAACAAAGAGATGACCTGTGAGTTGCTCGATAAATTTCAAATTAAGTATAAACGTATTGGAACCAATAAAAGTTTTCTTTTTTTAAAATTATTACAAGCGATATATTTTGTTTTTATAACACTTTTTTATTCTCTAAAAACTAAACCAGATATATTCATTGGTTTTGGGTATATTCATTTTGCCTTAGTGAGTTTTATTTTGAGGAGGCCATTCATTTTTCCTGAAGATACTGAAGCGGCGAATAGATTACATAAATTTTTTCTTCCTTTTATTAGTTCCTTTCTAACAACAAAGAATTTTAAAAATACTATTAGTAATAAACAGATACGTTTAAATGCTAACTTGGAGTTGGCTTATCTTCATCCCAACCATCGAAATAATGAGTCAATACAAAACAATAACGATAAGTATGCTCTTTTAAGGTTTGTTTCATGGAAAGCATTTCACGATAAAGGCCATACAGGAATGTCAGATAATATGAAAGAGATGCTTATAAAGGAACTCTCTAAGTATGCAAGGGTTTTCATAGCCTCTGAACATAAACTTCCAGATGAATTAGAAAAATATCAATTACTTATTGATACTTCGTTAATACACGATTTTGTTGCTGGTGCGGAATTAGTTGTAGGTGAAAGTCCCACAATGACCACAGAGGCGGCACTATTAGGTACTCCTGCGATTTGCATATCTTCTTGGGCTTGTGCCCTTGGGAATTTTGAAGAGCTTATGGAGCAGGAAATGATTTTCTGTTTTAAACCTCAAGACGAAACTTTAGCAATTAAAAAAGCCATTGAATTAATACAAATGGAGCAAAACAAAATAGAATGGAAAAGAAAAGCCAATCTGTTTATTAAAGAAAGAATTGATTTAACCAATTTTTTATACTGGTTTATTGAGGAGTATCCCAGAAGTCATGAGATAATGAAAAATAATCCCGATTATCAAAACACATTTAAGTAAGATGAAAGTTTATCATATTGGAACCATATCATGCGAAACGGATCAATCGGGACGAGAGTTAAAAGCCATTGGCGGCATATCGGGATACATAAAAGATTTGATAGATTATTCGCTAATAAACAACATCAAAATAGGGTTAATTGGCAAAATATTTAATTATGAAGAATTGGCCGGGATAGACTACATTAAGGTTCAGGACAAAGTTTCTGGTACAAATAAATTTTTAATTGCCTTATTGTTTAAATCCTTAATAACAAAAATTCCAAAAGATGTTGTTATTCACGCTCACCGACCTGATCATTTAGCAGCATTCTATTTTTTTAAGAGAAGGAAAAGCATTGTAACACTGCATGGGCAACAAGCACTTACAGTCAACATTAGAAAGAGTGTGGTAATCCGTTTTATATACCGTGCGTTGGAGAATTACTCGTTTAAAAAAGTGCTTGCGTTTATTGCTGTAGATTCAGTGACAAAAA
>Ga0116144_10000979_pt1 | contig 36368 bp, 24 predicted proteins | sample AD_UKC035_MetaG_FD_89746 | JGI IMG/M metagenome (GOLD analysis project Ga0116144, IMG submission 89746) | Active sludge microbial communities of municipal wastewater-treating anaerobic digesters from USA - AD_UKC035_MetaG | ecosystem: Engineered > Bioreactor > Anaerobic > Digestate | place: USA...
CATTGAGAGCCTGCAGGCGCCGGCGCATGGCAACAGCCGCGGCAAGTGCCCGCTCTTCCGGCCGCGCCGCCTGATCATGGTAAAAAACCGCGACCACGGCATCGCCGACAAAGCGTTCGATAAAGCCGCCACAGGCATTGATGGCGGTTTCCATCTCGGTAAAATAGTCGTTGAGCAGGCTGACAATCTGCTGCGGCTCATGTTTTTCGCTGAGCGAGGTGAACCCGCGAATATCGCTGGCCAGCAGGGTTACCACACTGCTCTTTGTGCGTTCATCGGCGTTCAGACCAAGCTGTTCAAAAAGATTGTCAGAAACAAAACGCCGCATACGCTCACGCTGAACCAGTCCGGTGGCCATACGATTGAAAGAACCGGCCAGCAGTGCGAACTCGTCCGAGTCAGGTATCTGTACGGCAACCTGGTAATTTCCAGCCGATATTTCAGCGGTAGCTGCCTGAAACCCGGCAACCGGGCGTATGAACATTGCCGAAAGCAGGTCGGCGAACAGAAAGAGACACAACAGGGTCAATGCCAGCAGAACGAAAGGAAAAAGCTTGAGCAGCAGTTCAAGCCTGAGATCCTGCGAGGCTGTGGAAATGCCGGCAAAGACAAGACTCTCACCACTGAGGTAACGACGGCTGACATATCTGAAATGGCCGCCACTGTCTCTAACGAGATGCGAACCGCTGCTGCGGCTGGCCGCTGCGATATCCAGCTGCTGTTTGAGCTCTGAAGATGAATTGACATACCACGGCCACCAGCGCAATATCGAATCATCGACGCGGCGCAGACCAATGAGAAAATCGTGCTGCTGCCATGGTACGCGCTGCGCATAGATTTCGGGAGCAAAAAGGTCGGGGTTGATCAAGGTATAATTGGGGTTGCTCGTATTGGTATTGCCTATTGCGCGCAGGGGTTTGCCGGGCAAACTGGTATCGGGCAGCAGAACGTATACCATACGCGACAGTTCGTCGGCCTTTTTCCAGTCACGCGATTCGACGCCTTCACGATGCATGGTCTGGTGTTCTGAATAAGACTGGTGCAATGAATCGATGGCGAGTGCATAAAAATCGCCCTGGTCGATGAATTTTCTATTGGCCGGAACATTGCGGTCGAGTATGCCGAGATGATCGAGATACCTGGCTGCCAGATAGCAGTCGATGCGCCGCGAGGAGATACTCGACGGATGCCGTGATCTGAAGGTTCTTGTCGTGGCGTCATCGCGAAAGAAGAACAGTTCAAAATTGTTATCCGGTGTCACGATCATATGCGAATGCATTTGTTCAAGCTCGCCAGCAGGTTTTGCCACGTGCTCGAGCATGCGCTGCTTGGTTTTGAGAATCTCGAGGCTCAACTGCAGTTTCTGGTCGTAATAATAGCTGATCAGACGATACATCGAACTGGTCGCTTCAGCCCGCAGTTCATGGCCGGTCAGGTTCTGAAAACTGTCGAACAGACTCAGACAGAAATAGCCGAGAATCGCCCAGGGCAGGCAGATCGCAAGAGCTATGATGGCAAGCATACGCAGACGCAGACGAAATGCGTCTGGAAAGCCGAACAGCATGAAATACAGCGATACCGCCAGAGTGAAGATAATGATCATGCGGTAGCCGAAAGACAGGTATTTGAGGTAAGCTGCATGGGCTTTGCGCATGGCAGCTATCGAAAACTCGACGCCGATTGCGGCCGGCAGTGCTCTCTGATAACCGGCAAGGCGACTGTAGCCGGCCAGTTCGCTTGGAAATGGCTGATTCATAAGAATTTTGTCAGGATCTACCGGGTTCTCGACGGGTAGAGACCGGTAGTAAAGCCTTCGGGTTCGGGGGCGGGCCCTCTCTGGCGCCTGCGTCAGAATTTTGTCGACTGTGATGTCGCGGCTGGCAAAGATGATGAAATAGCCGCCATAAACCAGCTCACCATTCTTAACCGGCATTTTGTAGAGAAAAAAACGACGGCTGCCGAGGCGGGTCGTTGCCATCTCATACACGGTGCCATGATGAGGCGGTTGATAAGCCATATCACCTATATAGTCGAAGAAAAACCGTGAGAATGTGCTGTCTCGTCTGCCTGTTTTAAACATCTCTTCGCGGAACCTGTAGACATAATCCCAGCCACGCTGGCTGTTGGCGATTACCGGAGTGAAGGTGGTCACATCGGCAACGAAATAGGGCATGAGGTTTTCGAAGCGCTGGCGGTGCTGAACGGGAAAGTTACGCAATTCTTCGTACTCATCGTTGAACCAGCTCCAGACGTTTGAGAAATCAGTATTGAAAGAGATTATCAGCAGCGGCCTGATTCCGGCCTCTTTCTCATAGAAATCGCAGAGCTGGCGGTTGGTTGCAGCCGAAAAGATACCCGCCTCCTGGTTTTGCTGAAAGACCGGGTGATTCATGGTTGTAGAAACAAGACCGAGCTGAATTTCGCCGCGTTTGATCAGGTTCTCGATAAACTGACGTGGAATGAGGTTTTTGCGAAAATCTGCGAGTTCTTCCTTGAGATCCTGCTGTGCGTTTGCGAGCTGCTGCTGCCAGAGACGCGCGGAAATCTGGCCGAGATCTGCGCTGATAAAAAACAGAGGCACAAAAACGACGATAGCAAAGACCAGACTGATTGAAAAGCGCAGATAAAACTCTCTGTTCCTGGTCATTTCGTAGTGAGCACCTTGTAAAAAGCCCTGAAAGCTGAGCAGCTTTCAGGGCCAGGATTGTGCTGGAGCAACCTAGTTTTTCATGCTGTGGACGGGGGCTGGGATGCGGCCGCCGCGGCGCACGAACACCGAAGGAGAGTGGCGGCCGACTTCCATGATCGGGCCTTTGCCGAGCAGACCGCCGAAATCGACGACATCGCCGGCTTTCATGCCGGGCACCGGAATCAGTCGGCAGGCGGTGGTCTTGTGGTTTATCATGCCGATAGCGGCTTCATCAGCGATTATGCCGGCGATAACATCGACCGGTGTGTCGCCTGGAATAGCGACCATATCGAGGCCGACCGAGCAGACGCAGGTCATGGCTTCGAGCTTTTGAATGTTGAGAGCACCTGCTTCAATGGCGCGGCACATGCCGGCATCTTCGGTAACCGGTATAAAAGCGCCGCTGAGACCGCCGGCGTAGGTGGCCGCCATCATGCCGCCCTTCTTGACAGCATCGTTGAGCATGGCTAGCGCAGCGGTAGTACCGTGGCAGCCGGTGCGTTCGAGGCCCATGAGCTCGAGAATATCAGAGATCGAGTCGCCTTCAGCCGGCGTCGGAGCCAGCGAGAGGTCGATAATGCCAAATGGAATGCCCATCATGCGGGAGGCTTCGCGACCAACGAGTTCGCCGGTGCGGGTGATCTTGAAGCTGACTTTTTTGATAAGCTCGGAAAGCTCACCAAAATTAAGATTGTTGGCGCGCTCAAGCGCGGCGCGCACGACACCGGGGCCGGAGATGCCGACATTGAGTATGGCTTCAGCTTCACCTGGGCCGAGGAAAGAACCGGCAATGAAGGGATTATCTTCGACTGCGTTGCAGAAGACGACCAGCTTGGCGCAGGCCAGCCCGTTCGTATCGCGCGAACGTTCGGCCGCTTCCTTGACGATTTCGGCCATGCGATAGACGCCGTCCATGTTGATGCCGGACTGCGAGCTGCCGATGTTTACGCTCGAACAGACGCGGTCGGTACTGCAGAGCGCATCGGGGATCGAGTTGAGCAGAATCTGGTCACCGCGGGTGAAGCCCTTTTGAATCAGGGCGCCAAAGCCGGCGATGTAGTCGATGCCGAGTTCTTTGGCGGCGTTATCGAGCGCAATGGCTATCGGTACCGCAGTCGGCTCGGTAAAGGCGTTGGCAAGCATAGATACCGGCGTGACCGAGATGCGCTTGTTAACGATGGGAATGCCGTATTTTTTTTCGAGAGTGCGGGCGGTCGGCACCAGGTCGCGGGCGACCCTGACCACCTTCTCGTAGACTTTTTCGGCACATTTGTGAACGTCTGAATCAGTACAGCTCATGATGTTGATACCGCATGAGATCGTGCGGATATCGAAGGTTTCAACACCTACCGCGCTGATGGTTTCGATGACTTCTTCTAACGAAAAGAGCATTTATGGCCTCCAGCCGGCATCAGAGACGATGCTGATATCTGAACACATCTTCGTGCTGAATGAAAACCTTGACGCGAAGCTGGTCGGCCATCGCCTGCATACGGTTCTGAAACTCTTCGAAGCTGCAGTTGGCCGTCGAAAAATCGGTCATCATCATCAGGGCGAAAAGATCCTGCATGATTTTCTGGCTGACGTCTTCTACATTAACGTTCGAGTCGGCTATGGTACGGGTAATACCGGCAAGAATACCGGGTTTATTGGCGCCGAGCACGGTTATAACGACCTGTTCCTTGTTGTTGTTCACCGGGAATCCCCCTGTTGTCACTGTTGTACTGAGGCAATATATCAGATAGTTGCACGCAGGTAAAGAATCTTCTCTGCCCAAATCGTGCTCGTTCGCGTAATCGTAATCGGAAAACGAAAAATCGATTACGAGGACGAAGACGATTACGATTACGATTACGAGCACGAGCACGAGCACGAGCACGAGCACGAAAGTAAGGGAAATAGAAAAGTCCCCGTTTGACCGGGGACTTTATTGAACTTGCAGATTAGAATCGGTTTCCCTTCCTGAAGACCTATCAGTGGGTGGTTACCAGTCGCGTCACCGCTTCCGGTTACCCCTTCGTGTCGTTACATGCCATCTAGAGTGTTAACGCAACTGCACTATGACGCACATTGGTTACGCCAAGCCTAAGGCGTTCATCGCCTTCGAGGCCTTCGATACAATCACCAGACTGGAGTTAACAAGTCTTTCTATCCTCTTTTTGACTTCTGCCGACTTCAAGGTTCAACACACACTTTCATTGGTTGGATAACACCAACGCCTTCTTAGGTTCTTTCCCTCTTAGCGCCTTCACTACCGGACGTGACAGACAGGATTCCGGCCCTGTCGCGTTCCGCTCCCAGGTTTTCTCAACCTCTCAGCAGAACCTGCGTCTTTGATAGCTTGCGGGTTTATTCCGCCCCGCTGGCACTTGCAGGGTCATGATCTACAGAGCTTTACCCTGAGCCGATCGACAACTGTTTCCAGCTGCCCTGCTCCTTCGTTGTTACTGTCTCTACACGGTCTTCTTCCAGAAATCACTGGCAGTTCCCACTGCCTGGCCATCGAACTTACGTTCGCCCGACCCTGGCTCTTCCTGGCCCCTTGCTGCAAGCAGCCGGTTTCCATCTTGAGATTCAGTCAAACCTTGAAGCTTTGCTCCCGGTTCAGAGCGTCTCCTACGTTGTCAGGTTTCACCCCGACTCCGCGATTACAACTCTCCTGACCTTTTGTCCTTCGGGGTATCTGGCTATAACAGCCCTGGATAAATCCTTCCTCCTTCAGGGTTCGAAACCCTCCTGGAGTTTTTCTGCTGTCATAGTTGGTTTCTCCGACGATGCGGAGCCCTCCCCCCATGGATTTTTCGCCTTTCGACCTATACTTCTTCTTCAGTTTCACGTTACCCGAGGTTATTTGTTCCCTTCCGGTTCGTTTTGCCTGTCACCAGACATCTGCGCCCATCTTTGGATAACTGCCTGAAACCTGCCGGAGCTCAGAAGTATTTGCCTTGCGGCCACCGATTCTATTGTCAAAGATCTGCTTCGTTCAACTTTTTTATCATATCGCAAAGCCCTATCTAAAGTCAAACAATTTTTAAAATATTTTTTAACACCCGCAAATAATTTGAATCTTCACTGCGGGTATTCGTCGACGTAGACCCAGAAATTGGCAGTGTCTGAAAATGAGTATTTTACCAGCCTGGCAGTGAGGGGTTTGCCACGCTGTTCCATCAGGTAGCGGTAATCGGCCTCACTCATTTTGCTGGCAATCTTGAATTGACGATCAGCGACGCGCATATAATATGCAGCACCGGCAGTCACCGAAAGGCCTGTCGATTTTTCTCGCAGCGTTACGAAAAAAGCAAGCGAAGTGTCATCGGCTTTACGAGTGCCATAGGCGATTTCGCCGACTGCCTCGCCTGATATGACAGGCTTACAGGGATTGTCTGGGTAAACTACCGGCAGGTCGGTTCCTGAAGCAAAGAGAGTTTTTACAAACTGCCATCTGTCATGAGTATACTTCACCCAGTCAGCTGGTGCTTCCTTGGCAGTATTGATGTTACTGTAAGAATATGTCGGCGCCGACCGCATTTTTGTAGTTTTCTCTATTACAGTGGCGCCATCAGGCATATCTGTTGCCCAACATTCGCCTTCGATTCTCTGGTATTCGTAGACGCAGCGTTCTGCATGCCAACTGCCGGCAACGACTTCGACCTGTGTACGCCGTTTGATGGTTTTGTTAATTGAAAAGATGCCGAGCCACGACTCGGCATAGTCTTCAAGGTAGTCTTGAAAATGGGTTGGATACTGGAGAACTTCAGGGTCATGAATTACAAAACCGGCAGTGAAAGCGATAAATAAGACAACAGCTGCTACGAATACTCTTTTGAAAGACAGCCAGGCAAGCCAGCGCAACGGGTTATACCAGCTGCGAGGTTTTGGCGGCTCAGCCTCGGCCTGAGCCTTTCTTTCGGCGGCTGAGAGAAAATAGCCACAGGGCAACGGATATGAACTCGAGGTTGATCTGCTGTATGAATGTCCGCACTTACTGCAGGTATAGGTTTCATTGTAGCTATATCTATAGCTGCGAACGTGTTTTGCCCGCTTCGAGTCTTCATCATATTTCCATGAGCTTTGATAACCTTCTGAAGTTTGACTGCGGCTTGTGAGTTCGCAGGTGAACATCTTTCCACAACTGGAACAACGGTTTGCCCAGATGAACAGAACAACGAAAATCACGCCAATAATAATGGCGATCGTTGGGTTATCAGCAATACTCATCAGTTTTCCTCTAAAAGATAGTCCTGTCCTGGTATGAATATACCATAACAAGATTTAAACATATTACATTTCGCACCCGGGCTCTCGGCAGGATTAGGCAGCTCTTACGGCTTCAGCCGTTAGAGATGCGGATCCCTTTAGGGACTCAACGCTCCAGGGTTGGCTCAGAGCTGGCCTTTGCCTTCGGCAAACCGCCTCATCAGCTTCTCGATTGCTGGAGCCTTTGAGTCAAAAGTGCTCGGCTCACAAGCTTGCGCTTATGAGATGCCCGCCTGCGCCCTTTGTTTATAAGTATTCATGATTTAATACAATCGGACTCTCGGCAGGAATAATCGGTGGAATCGGCGCAATCTGCGGATGTCTTAGAAGGTGATGACCATTTTGGCGTTGAAGACGGTGGCGTCGTAGCCCTGGCCGAGAAGGGTCTTCGATGAATTTACCTTTTTGACTTCGCCATCGATGATCGTGTCGGTGCCGATGAATTGCGAAAAGTTAAGGCCAAACTCATATTTAGTGCCACTCTGCGCCGCACTGATGTCGCGGTGATTGGCAAAGAAGCGGTAGCGCTGACTGCGCGAAAATGGTGTCAACACAACGGCCAGACGTTTTTCAAATTCGGTCGAAGGTTCGCGCGAGCTGATCTTGTCGTGCTGCAAAGCCAGTTCCATGCTGGCCCACTGGCTGAAGACACGCTGCAGCCCAACGATCTTCGTTTTCGTAAAAATGTCGTTGAGATCGATGTAGACATCGTTTTCGTCTTTTTCTTCGTAGGTGGCATCGAAGATATAACCTTCATAAAACTCATGTCGCCACTGGATCGACCTGATGAAGTCGCGCAGTTCGGTCATCGGCTCGCGGTTGCGATTGTAGCCTTCTTCGTATTCGGTGGTCAGCATCATCTTTTCGAATGGTGTGTAACGCAGCTCATAAGTCTTGCGGTCGTTGCTGGAAACCTCGAGATCGGTTTTCTGATCGAGCAGATCGCGGCGGCGCCAGTCGAAATATGCCTGCAGATAACGATTGATGCGGTAATCGGTAATAAAATTGGCAGTGGTCTTCTGTACCGGGTTTTCGAAGCGACCGATGATCTCTGCCTCATCTTGAGCCGAATTCGGCAGACTGGTCGGCAGAATGTATTTCTGCGGGTCGAGTGAAGGATCTCTGATAACCTTGGAAGTATTCTCGACCTTGTATTTCAGCTGGGTTCGCAGATCGCGGTTCGGTTCGTAACGAATCTGCGAATCGGCGATTTCGGTGCTGGCACGCGAGTTGGCGAGATAATCATCTTCGCGGCGCCACTGGAAAAGGCCACGGGCGCTGAGTACCCGGTTAGGTTCGTAGCTGAGATCGAGATCGTAGTTGCGCGTTTCTGAACGGTAATTGTTCTCTACCAGACCGTCATCAACGGTTATCAGTGAGATACCGGTGTTCCATGAAAAAGTTTCGTCAGCTTCTGCGCCCATTTTGAAGCTCATTTCGACGACTTCTGAATCTGAGGCGACATTGATTGAATCATCATATTCGGTGCGGTTGATCTTGCTTTGCGTTATCAGCTTGCCGAATTTTTTGTCCCAGACCGCGGTCGAAGTGTCACGAACCAGATCTGAAGTTACAGTCGGGCCGGTTTCGCGATCATTCTGGCGCCCGGCTCTTACTTCGATACGATTGTCTGTATAAGGAGCCCAGACAAATCCGGTGTTGAAGTCGTTGAAGTCGATTGCCTGCAGAGTCGGGTCATCAGCGAGATTGGTCTCAGACTTTTCGGCATCGGCAAAGCCGGTAAAAGCACTGGTAAATTTGTAAGCAAAGCGGGCGCGACCGCTCATGATATCATTGACCAGGCCGCGCTCGCCCAGTTCCAGCACACCGCCTTCTCGCCCGACGACCTTGAACTTGTCGTCGATTCGGCGATAAGAGAGATCTGCATCACTGCGCGCGGTTTTGCCGGTCAGACCGAAACGGGTCGCATGCCCGGTTATGCCACGGTCCTGCGCGGTTGCGTTTGAATTGCGGTTCGGGTCGATGTGTGACATCGCGGTTTCGGCATTCATAGACACCGAAGGGGTGAGCTGCCACTTCGTATCGAGTTCGATTATGTCATGCTGCATCGGAGTCGCAGTGCCAGAAGCATTTATCGCCGACTTTGGCGTCGAGCTGTCGACCTCCTGCAGCCAGGTGAAGCCGAGATGGCTGTTTTCGTCATGCTGATAAACCTGGCGGGTGCCGAAGAGATTGCGGCTGAAAGCCATGTTCTTGTCGGAAACTTCGTATTCAACGACGATCCAGCGCGTCATTTCGATCGGCAGCATGTGCGGCAGAAACTTGAGCACACCATCTTCGTAATCGATGAAATAGTCGGTGCCCCGATTGGCAGTGACTCCGTCAATACTGACTCTTTCGGAATTCTGCACGATCGGGCTGGCTGCCAGTCTGAATTCCTGCTGCTGACCGGCGCCTCTGAACTGTTCGCGGCGGGCCTGACCCTTGGACTGCGAAAACAGAAATATCGATCTGAAGCGATCGTGAAAAGCGCCCTGAGCCATGATACCGCGCACTTCCTTGCGAAACAGTGCAAATTCGGTGTCATCGAGAGCAAGCGGAAAGTCGCCCATAACGAATTTCCAGACCGGGCCATCGATGTTTACGGTAAAACGACGATCTTCGTCTTCTTTGTCATCGAGAACAGCGTGAACGGTAGCACTGTCGGTGATGTTGCCGCTGATTTCGAGATGCATGCTCTGATCGAGCTTGAAACCCGGTATCGAGTCGAAGTTTTCGCTGGAAAAGTGGCTGATATCGCCTGAAACATCGGCCTTTTTCATTTCGAAGGTCTTGGTACCTGAGATATTGATATTGCGCTTTTCTATCTGCTCATCGGCTTCCTGCCAAAAGTTGCGGGCATACTGCACGATCTGGGCCGGCGGCGTTTTGATGCGCTGCGGCTCATTGATTCTGACCGGCATGAAATTGCTTTCGACGGCGATATCGTCTGGAGAAATCTCAGCCAGATCAGCTGCACCCGCAGGTTTTGCGGCGACTGCAACAGAGTCGGCACTGATCGAAATTTTTTCGACCGCCGGACTGTCGGCAGTCAAGGCAATAACAGACGATGCCACCTTTGTGACTGACGGTTTCGCCGGCAAGGAAAGCTTGTATGTCTTCGGCAGAGCAGCTTCGACAGCCACGCTGTCAGGGCTGAGCGCCGACGCTTCGAGAGCGACAGTATCTGAAGAAATCTCAGCTGCAGCGAATATGGCCGCAGGCGAAACCGCCTGGTAAAACATGACCAGCAGCAGAATACGCATTAACAGAATGCGTCTGATCCGGCTGCTGATAACGATTTTAATCATTTACCGCGGGGATGCGCCTTTCGATGAATATTTTTGAGATCCTTTCCGGTGAGGTGGGTATAGATCTGGGTTGTCGACACATCGACGTGGCCGAGCATTTCCTGCACGGCAATAATGCCGGCGCCGCCTTCGAGCATATGGGTGGCACAACTGTGTCTGAAAACATGCGGTGACACGTCGCGGTTAATTGCAGCCATGAGAGCGTATTTTCGTATTATCTTCCAGACGCCCATGCGCGACATCGGCTTGCCATATGGATTCAAAAAAAGAGTACGTTCGCTGATATCTTTAAGAAGCTTATTACGGCCATTTTTGAGATATTCGTTAACAGCAGCGATAGCATATTGACCAATAGGAACGATACGCTCGCGCCCACCCTTGCCGGTAACGCTCAAAAATTCGGCCGCGGCATTGAGGTTACCAAGCTTGAGGTCGATCAATTCTGATTCACGAATACCGGTAGCGTATAAAATTTCGAGAATAGCGCGATCACGCAAACCGAAAGGAGTTGAAAGATCGGGCTGCTGCAGAATTTTTTCGACTTCCTGCTGACTCAGCACCTTGGGTAATGGTCGACCGATACGCGGGCGCTCGAGCAATGCGGTAGGATCGGCAGCGATATGGTTTTCGCGCAGCAGGAAGCGGTAGAAACCCTTGATCGCCGACGATTTTCGCGCCATCGAACGCGGCGAGAGACCAAGATCGTGCATATGAACGAAGAACAGACTGAGAATACTGTCGATCGAGGCGCTGGTGACAGCCCGCTGCCTGGCTTCGGCGAATTCGACCCAGTCCTGGAGATCGCGGCGGTATGCTTCGAGAGAGCGCGGTTTAAGGCCCTTTTCGATAGCAAGATAGTTCAGAAACTGCTCGAGCAGATCTGCCGACATGTTTGCTCCTGTTTTACCGATATTATCTGGTCAATATATCGGTAAAACCGGGGCTTTTATTGAATTCTATTCAGGATTTCTGTGCGAGACTGCGATGAATGTTTTCGGTATAGCGCTGCAGGTTGCGTTCGTAAAATTCTGCCGACAGCCGCCCAGAACGGGTTTCCTTGAGGAGCGGCAGCATGGCGCGCAGATCGCCCTGTTCGGCAAGCGCTTCAACGGCATTGCGATAGACAATGTCTTCCTGGTCATGCAGCATTTTCAGCAAAATCGGGGTGCCCTGGCCATCCTGAATACGGCCGAGCGCAAACACCGCCGATGAGCGAACCCATCGGCTGCGGTCGCGCGACATTTTTTCGAGTTCGGCAAAAACTTCCTGGTGACCGCTTTTCCACAGAGCAATCGCTGAATTGACACGCACGCGATCGTTGCGGTCATGCAGCAGCTTGTGGCAGGCTTCCGGCAGTTGCGGCCAGCCGAGTTCACTGAGAGCCTCAACGGCGTTGGCGCGCACGCGGGCATCTTCGTGTCTGAGCTGAGAAGCGATGACGTCGACTGCCTTCGCGCTTTTTGCCCGGCCAAGCGCCGAGACTGCGGTTGCACGCACCCAGATGTCGGTTTCGCTGTTGCGTAAAATGCTGATAAGCTCAGCCTCAAGCTCGGGTGAGCCGAGAGATGAACAGGCCTCAACTGCATTGATGCGCAACCAGCGCTCTTTCGCGGCAAGACATTCACGAATGGTTTTAACCACTTTTTCGCCGCCAATGCGGCCAAGCACGAGAATCATCTGCTCGCGCACCACCAGCGGCATACGGTCGAAATCGACGAGAATGCGATCGGCGATTCTGTCGCCCATGGTGGCGATGGCGCTGACTGCGGTGTTTCTGATGCGGTCGTCAGACAACTGCAACAACCGGTAAAATTCTTCATAAAGCAGTGGCGACTTCTCTTTTTCGGCCTTTTTCAGCAGAAGAATTCTGATCTTCTGATCGGTTTCGCGCGCCAGCCACTGGCGCAGAATACTGATGCGCTCGTCGGCACCGAACAGCGCAAGACCCTCGATCGCAATTTCCCTGACACGCGGGCGGGTATCTTCAAAAAAGCTCTGAAACATGCTGCGGTCTTCGATCAGCGGGCGGCTGACCAGTGCTTCGACGATGGACTGCCGCACTTCGGCATTGGCCGATTTGACCAGACGTCTGACGTGCGCACTGGCCCCTTCGTCTTTGAGGCGGGAAAGGGCAAGATTGGCCATCAGTGAAACCGCCCAGTTGTCGCTGCCGGCGAGCATTTTGAGAGAAGTGTGACGCTCGGCCGACGGATGGCGAACGAAGTAACCAACCGAGGTGGCCAGCAGATCGGGGTCACGGGTCTGTCCGAGAATCTCGTTCATCAGAGAAGCGACCCGGACATCATCATAGGCTGTGAGAAGTTCGAGCAGGCGGCGGCGAATGGCCGGCGGCTGATCGTTGCTGCAGGCTTTGATTACTACGTCGAGCGCTGCTGAAAAGTCAAAGTTTCCAAGTGCCTGATAAGCAGTTTCGGCCAGCTGAGCGTTATCAGAGCGGACAAACTCAACAATGTGCTTGACCGAAGCCGGGTTACCGATATGGCCGAGTGCCTTTACCACCTGATTGACGATTTCCTGATCGGGTGAAGACACCAGGTCCTTGAGATGCTCGGCATGCTGTTTGATGCCGAGAATGCCAAGCGCAGAAACTGAAAGCAGTTTCTCCTCACGGTTATTGCTTTTCAGACCATCTATTAATTCTTTGAAGCGGTTGTTTTCGGCTCCCGGCATGCTGATCTCTCCTGTGTTAATCTTCGGTTTCGGGGTCGTCGACTCTTTCTATGCGGGCTCCCAGTTTGCGAACACGGCCCACAAGATCCTCATAACCCCGGTCAATGTGAAATACCTGGCTGACTTCGGTGCGGCCTTCGGCCACCAGTCCGGCCAGTACCATGGCTGCGCCGGCGCGCAGGTCGGTAGCGGAGACCGGAGCACCTTTAAGCGATTCGACTCCATGCACGACAGCGGTGCGATCGTGAATAGTGATGCTTGCGCCCATGCGTGCCAGTTCTGAGACATGCATGAAACGATTTTCGAAAATAGTCTCGGTAATCGACGAAGTGCCGTTGGCCACACACATCGCCGCCATCAGCTGTGCCTGCAGATCGGTAGCAAAGCCCGGAAAAGGCAGGGTCTTTATCTCGACCGCCTTAAGGCGCGATGGCGCGTTAACGCTGATCGAGGTTTCGTCATAGTTCAGCTCGACGCCCATTTCGCGCAGTTTGTTGAACAACGCATGCAGATGGCCGGGGTCGCAGTTTTCGACTCTGACGTTACCGCCGGTCATGGCACCCATAATAGCAAAAGTGCCAGCTTCGATGCGGTCGGGCATGACCCGGTAGCGGCCGCCACCGAGCTTTTCGACGCCTTCGATGGTTATCGTCGGGCTGCCGGCTCCGGTTATTTTTGCGCCCATGACATTGAGAAAATTGGCAAGATCGACGATTTCTGGCTCCTGGGCTGAGTTTTCGATCTGGGTTACGCCCTCAGCGAGAGTGGCAGCCATCATCAGATTTTCGGTCGCGCCGACTGAAGGAAAATCAAGCAGAATACGGTTACCGCGCAATTTTTCCGCCACTGCCACAGCGCAGCCGCCTTCAATGGAAACGGTAGCGCCAAGTGCTTCGAAACCTTTGAGATGAATATTTACCGGGCGCACACCGATGGCACAACCACCAGGAAGCGGCACCCGCGCCTTTTTGAGACGGGCCAGCAGCGGGCCCATGACGAAAAAGCTGGCACGCATGCTTTTGACCAGCTCGTAAGGAGCTTCGTCGTTGATCTGCCCTGAAGCATCGAATCTGTAAACGTTGTTGCCGGCATTTTCGACGTTGGCGCCGAGAGCCTGCAGTACGCGATCCATGGTATTAACGTCGTTGAGCGCCGGAACATTGGAAAGTTCTACCGGTTCGGTGCTCAGAATAACCCCGGCCATTATCGGCAGCGCCGCATTTTTGGCGCCGCTGACCTTTATACTGCCCGACAACCTGTTGCCGCCTTCGATGATGATCTTTGCCATGAATCAGCCTATTTCTAACCTTTCGAGCGTTATCTTCGCTTCTTTGAGCATTTCAAGAGAGAGTTCGTCAGGGTAATCACCAAGAAAAACCACACGCTTGATACCTGCATTGATCAGCATCTTGGCGCAGGTCACGCAGGGCTGGTGAGTGCAGTAGCAATCGCCGCCTTTCAATGATACACCAAAAGCTGCCGCCTGAAGTATAGCATTTTGTTCGGCATGCAGACCGCGGCAGAGTTCCTGTCTCTCGCCGGATGGAATCTTTCTCGCTTCGCGCAGACAACCACCAGGAAGCTGGAAGCAATGTGCGACATTGTTGGGTGCGCCATTATACCCGGTTGCCAGCAACCGGTTATCTCTGACGATAACGGCGCCAACCTGACGGCGCAGGCAGGTAGAGCGTTGAGCCACCAGCTGCGCAATGCGCAGAAAGTAGGTATCCCAGTCAGGGCGTTCGGAAATGTGATCGGGCATGTTATTTTGTGCCATACAGTCTGTCTCCCGCATCACCAAGGCCTGGCAGTATATAACCCTTTTCATTCAGCCCCTTGTCGAGAGCGCAGGTGAATATGTCGACGTCAGGGTGGGCTTTTTGCAGGCAGGCGACGCCTTCGGGGCAGGAAACCACGCAAAGAAACCTGATGTGCGAGGCGCCTTTTCCCTTTACCAGTTCTATGGCATGAGCGACTGAGCCGCCTGTTGCCAGCATCGGGTCGACGACAAAGACTTCCATGTCAGCGATTTTTTCGGGAAGTTTGCAGTAATAATCAACCGGCTGCAGGCTGTCATGATCGCGATAAAGGCCGATATGCCCGACTTTTGCCATTGGCATGAAGCTCAGCAGACCATCGACCATGCCGAGCCCGGCCCGCAGAATCGGAACGATCGCGAGTTTTTCGGTAGAAATCATTTCGGCATCAGCCTGCATCAGCGGGGTTTCGCAGGTTTTCTTTTCGACCGGAATGCTGCGGGTTGCTTCGTATGCCAGCATCATCGAGAGTTCCTGCATCAGCTGCCGGAAAAGTTGTACGTCAGTGTGTTTCGAGCGCAACAAAGTGATTTTGTGTTTGACCAGAGGGTGATCGAGGATTATGAGTTTTCCCATCAATGCTTCTGCCTTTCGCAGGGTATCTCGATCTTTTCGACGCGGGCCTGATGACGGCCACCTTCGAAAGAAGCCGAGAAGAACTTTTCGAGAATATCGAGTGCGAGAGCCTCGCCAACCAGGCGACCGCCCATGACCAGCACGTTGGCATCGTTGTGCTGCCGCGCCAGTGTCGCTTCAAGAGAACTATGGCACAGAGCCGCGCGAATACCGGCATGACGGTTGGCGGCAATCGAGATGCCGATGCCGGAGCCACAGGTTAAAATCCCCATGCTGCAAGGTTCGGCCTGTATTTTTTCGGCAACGGCATGGGCATAATCGGGGTAATCACAGGAGTTCTGCGAGTCGGTACCAAGATCGACGATTTCGTGCCCAAGCTCTTTGAGTCTTTTGATCAGCGTCTGTTTAAGAAGAAAACCGCCATGATCCGAGCCTGCATATACTTTCATGCGTCTTCGTCTCCTGTATATATCTTAGTCTTCTGCATAGTGCATAATACACAGGTAGAGATCAAGTTTCAACCGCAGAAATCAATAGCGGGCAATCTCATTGACAACTGCAAGAATGATTGCATAACAGCAAAAACAAAATTTATAGCTTTCACTCGGGCTCTCGGCGGGATCTCAACGCTCCAGCGATTCGCCTCATCAACTTCTCGATTACTGGAGCCTTTGAGTCAAAAGTGCTCGGCTCACAAGCTTACGCTTTTGAGATGCCCGCCTACGCCCTTTGTTTAAAATTGCTCACAATTAAAGAAAATTGCTACTGATCAATAGCCGCTTTCGTAGCGTTGGGTCATCTGGTCGTAGGCGGCCAGCTTGGCTTCGAGTTTGCTGTCTTCGACGCCGTATCTGAAGCGGCCGGTGTCGTCGGGGTAGGCTTTCAGGTAAAATTCAAGCCAGAATTCCTGGCGCTCGTGGTTGTATTCGGCGCGGGCTTCCCAGCAGTGCAGATCGCGGGTAATGCCTATGGTCAGAGGGCTGAACTTGTGAGTGAGGTGATTGAAGTTGCCTGAGGTCGATACCTGCCAGAGAGGCCGTATCGTCGCAGTGTAATTGAACGAGGTGTTAGTTATCTGCTTGTAGTTATGCGGGTAAGTCAGGCTGGTATCGAACGACCAGAGATTGGTCGACAGGCGGTAACGCATATTCATATTGCCCGGCACCAGCTTCGTCAGATCCATTTTTGTGAGGGAAACGTCGTCCGGAACGTAGTCGCGCCGCAGAAAGAATTCCCAGGTGCGGTAGGCATCTGTCTTCGACCGCCGCGAATAATCCCAGTATACCTGTTCCAGCCGGCTTCTTACGCGATTATAATTGAAGTTGACCGGGTTGAGGGTCCAGGAGTTTTCGGAAAAGCGCAGGCGTGTCGAAAACACGTCAGTGCTGGTGAACGAGTCGAATTGAAATGGTGATTTACCTTTTGAAGTCGAGACATTGTAGTTGAATTCCATGTTCGCCACCTTCGAAAACTTGTGGTTGGCGCGTACCATGGTCGAGCCATTCTCTCGCTCGATTCCGCCGGTATAGTAGTTTTTCTGAAAATTGTAAGATGGTGTCAGATCGAAGCGTTCGTGCACCTGCACTGTCGGCACGGTAAAGTTGAACCTGAAATCTTTCTTTTCGGTATTCTTTTTGTCGCTGAGATTGCCTTCTTCATATTTGCCGTACATCCCGGAAAAATTAACGGTCAGAGGTACGCCTGGCGTTGTATAGGCCGGAAAGCTGAAATTTACCTCGGGCAACCGGTTGAGAACCTGGTAACCTTTGTCCAGATCATATTTGTCACCGTCGAGATCAAAAAACTTGTTGGCAGTTACCGACACGTTTATGAAACTGAACACCGGTCGATAACTCATCTGAACCGTCATATCCTGGTTTTCTGCCTGTCCATCATACTGATCACCGCTGTAGTTTATGCTGGTATTTACAGTTTCGCCGTTGGAAAAGCGATGATTGTGGGTCAGATTGACCTGAGTGTTCTTGTGGCCGCGCTTGCTCTCATCGAGATGATACAGATATATCGAACCATTGCTGGCGTCGCTGATGCTCCAGGTGCCGTTAAAGCCAAATCCGCTGCCACGTTTTTCAAACAGATCGGCATTGAAACGTCCTGAAACCGAAGTGTTGATAACCAGATCAGTCGAGAGCTTGAAATAAATACCATCAATCTGCGACATGCCCTGCCGGGTATTGAAAAACTTTTCGCTCTTCTTAAAGACGGTGTGATCGCGGCCTCTCCGGTAAAGGGTTTTGCCTTTCCACTTCAGTCGCAGGTTTTCCATGGTCATTGATTTTTCGGGATAGCTGTCGATGACATCTGCGGTAATTCGATAATGCGGGTGTTCGAAATCGTCGCAGGTAGTCTGCATGACCTGTTTGGCAATACTGTGCCGTGGGCTTACATAAACCTCCTTCGCGCTGAAAAAATTGCGGTTCTTGATGATCTGGGCATCACGCATCCAGCCTTCGCCCTTCAGCATGTTGTAAACGAGAAAGTCACCTTTGGTCTGGTCGTAACCCTTCCAGAAATCAACGTTTCCCTGGGCAAAAATATCTTGAGTTTTTGTATTGGCCTGAATGTTCTCGGCGCTGATCTTCATATCCTGATAGGAAATGAACGCCTTGCCCTTGGTCACCACCTGCTCAGCTTTGGTGCGGTATTCGAGATAGTCGCCCTGAATGGTGATCGGAAACTTCTGGGTATCCATCGAAGGCACATCAAATGCGCATGCAGAAAAACTTTCGCTCCAAAATAGCGAAATAAGCATAATAACAGGCAGGATTCGGTAGATTTGTCTGCTGTTAAAGCACAATTTATAGTTTTCCCGCATTATGTTTCGCAGAAAGCTGGTTTTCCACTTCCTGCATCTCTAGTATCGACTCTCAGGCATCCCACATTGAGATTTTTTTGCGCGCGCAGACAGAGACTGATTTACAGACCTGTAACCGATTTGAAGATTCAGCCGAGGATGGTCTGGTGGAGGGCTTCGAGGGCAGGTTTTACCTGGCTCTTTTCGACTGCGAAACTCAGTCTGATGCCGTCGTGTTGTTCGATCATCGGCGTAACTGAATTGAGGCCGGCGGCAAAACTGGCGGCCAGTTCAGGGTTATTGCGCAATCCGCAGCCAACAAGGCTGATGGTGGAAAGATTGGCGTAGCAGTCGACTTCTTCGGCGCCGAGTCGGTGCGCCTGTTCCCAGCAGAAGGGAAGCGCGGCAAACGAGTCGGCACGGCGAAACCCGATTCGCAGGCTGCCGGCCATCTGATTATAGGGCTTCCATTGCATCATGACCGGAGTAAAAGGCTGCTCCTGCAGCTCCCGCATAAACTCGGCGTCGGGTTGCGTCAACCCGTGAATTCGCGTATAAACCAGGCGATTGTCGCAGGTGATGCTTTTTACCGGTATCTGATCGTCACCATCAGGGCCGACCACGCTGCCTTCGGCCTGAGAAAAGCTCGAACGCACATGAATGCGGATCTCGCAGTCTCTGGCACTTGAAACCGCCCTCGGGTGAAGAATTCCGTTACCGAATGCCGCAAGTGTCAGCATTTCTTCATAGTCAAGATGCCATACCTTGCGGGCATCGGGGATTATACGGGGATCTGCCGTATAAATCCCGTCTTCATCGGTATACTTTTCGCAGACCTTCTGGCCGAGCTCGCGCGCCAGAATGACGGCAGTCAGATCGGAACCGCCGCGGCCAAGTGTAGTCAGATCACCATCGGCGGTGATACCCTGAAAGCCGGCAACCACAGCCACACTGCCCGGTTCGAGAAAACGCGCCAGATTGTTGCGGCGACCGATCTGAACGATGTTGTAATCGTCGCCCTGCAGCTCAGAGAGAAGATGCAGATTGAAAGCGTTGTACGAACGCGCGCGTATACCCAGTCGAGCCAATGCGCTGGCCATCAGCGAAGCACTGACCATCTCGCCGGTGGCCATGACATTATCGAGTTCACGACGGTCTGGCACCGGAGTGACTTTGTTCATCAATTCTATCAAATCATCGGTAGTATCGCCCATTGCCGAAACGACTACAACCATGCGGTTGCCACGGGCAGCACGGGCGGCAATGCGCTCGGCAACTCTTGTGATGCGCTCAACCGAGCCCATCGATGAACCGCCGAACTTCTGAATCAGAACATCGCCGTTGGCAAACATCGATCAGTCCCGCCTGAGAAAACGGAAACAGGCACGAAAACCAGCAAGTTTGACCTGTTTACCAATCTGCGTCAGCACTGTATCGATGATGCCGCGTCTGGTTTTTCCGGTAATTATTACCAGATTTTGTCGCGATGAATCAGCGGTTTCACGTGAAACCGCAACCGCCGGCTGATGGATTTTTTCGATATCAATACCGGCCTGGTTGAACATCTGCAGAATGGTCGCCAGCGTGTCGTTCATGTTGATCATGCTGAAACGCAGGTAAAAACTGTCTAAAAAATCTTCGACTTCTCTGTTGTAAAGGCTGATATCCTGGCGTGGCGCATTGTACACTTCAAGATCATTGAGCAGCGCGCGAACCTGACTTTCATAGCTTGTGCCCGGCGCCGAATAGACATGCGCGCCGCCTGATTCAGTTTTCAGGTATATGATTTCTGAACCGGCACGTGCCTGAGCCAGCAGATAAGCCGATGGAATCATGCAGGGTTCGACGGCGGCGCGCACCTGACCATTATCAATCTGTGCGAGTCCGAGTAATCTGATAGAATATCCGAGCTCACGGGCGATTTCAACATCATGCTCGGAAAGAGTGCTTATTCCAGAGGTTTTTACAGCCTCCGGCCTGATCATCAGTCCGTATATCGAAGCAATCTGCAGAACCAGACGATTGCGGGTCACGATTCCATGCAGGTTCTGACTGGGGTTGCCGGTAGCAATATTTTCCCATTGTGCTTCGTGAATGGCTTCTTCCAGACTTTTTCCGGTTGATTCCATGCGGTTAAGCACATAACCGGCAACCGAATCGTTCTGTACCAGAAGTTTGTCAGGTTTGCCAACTGCGCCGTCAACAGCGGCAATACGCAGAAATGCAAAAGTTCCACCGGTTGCTGCACTGAAAAAAGTATTCTGAGACCCGCCGGTCAGCAGGCGATTTATCGCCAGCTCGGCATCGGTAGTGATAACCTTTTCCGGCAGGCGCTTCAGATTGCCGTTTCCCGCAAAATGAATTCCAGTATCAACAGCCGCAAGAAAGTCGTCTGAGCCAAAAGCGACCCATGGCTTATCGACGTTTTCGCGACCAAGTACCGGAATACGCAAAAGATCCTCACGACCCAGGCCGGTGAAGATCTTCTGCAGTTCAGCCTGCCAGTGCGGCAGATTGATGAAGCCGACAGCCCGCATCAGCCGTGAACTCCTTCGCCGCTGGCGTTTTCGACTGCTTCCATAAAAGCTTCAGAAAGTGTCGGGTGCGGGTGAATCATCATGCCAAAAGCGTGGCTGTCGATGGCGAACTGCGACATCATCGTGGCTTCATTGATGATGTTGCTGGCTTCGGGGCCCCAGATTACGGCACCAAGCAGTTTGCCGTCTGGTGAGAGCAGTGTCTTTATCTGACCATCACCTTCGCCGGCAGTCAAGGCCTTGCCGTTGGCCGAAAACATGCTGCGCCCGGTTTTGTATTCGATCTGGCGCTCTTTAAGCTGCTCTTCGCTGAAGCCAACCCAGGCAATCTCTGGGTGCGTGTAAACACATGAAGGAACCAGCGAATAATCGGCCGCCACTTTTTCTCCCTGCCACTTTGCGGCAAGAATCATGGCGTCATAACTGGCTTTGTGGGCAAGCATCGGGCCCTTTACCGCATCACCGATCGCGTAGACATCGGGCTCTGATGTCATAAAATTATCGTCGATTTTGATGAATCCCTTGTCGGTTTCGAGCTGCAGGTCTGAACCCTGCATGAAACTCATGTTTACACGACGGCCGACAGCGATCAGAACCTTGTCAAATTCGCGTTCGCTGCCGTCAATTGTCGCGACAGCACGACCGCCCTTTTCGACAAGCGATTCGACTTTTTTGCCAACGAGAATTTCGAGGCCGGCTTTTTTGAAGACCGGCAGAAGCCTTTTGGCAGTGGCATTGTCGAGGCCCGGCAGTATCTGCGGCATCATTTCTACGATACAGACTTTGCTGCCAAATTCGGCAAATACCTGACCAAGTTCTATGCCAATGACGCCGCCGCCGACGACGAGAAGGCTCTCAGGAACCTTTTCGGCATTGAGCGCTTCGTTGCTTGTCCAGAAAATTTCGCGGTTGGCCGGAAAAACTCCAGGAGCGGCCGGCACAGAACCCACAGCCAGGCAGACTTTTTTTGCCTGAATTTCGCTGACAGAACCGTCTTCTGCGCTGGTAATCCTGATTACTTTGTTTCTGCAAAGCTGGCCACGGCCATTGAAAATCTTGACGCCACTCTTTTCGAGCAGCTTGATTATGCCCTGCCGCAGCTGCTGGGTGATGCGGCTTTTGCGTTCCTGCACCTTCTGCCAGTCAAAACCGGCGCCGGTGCAGCTTAAACCAAATTCAGCCGCATTTTTGAGCAAATGATAGCTGCGCGAAGAAGCCAGCAGAGCCTTGGTCGGAATACAACCCCAGTTCAAACAAGTGCCGCCGAATTCAGAGCTGCTGTCGACAATGGCAACCTGCCAGCCTTTACGGGCCATGCGAACAGCCAGCGGGTATCCGCCCGGGCCACCACCAAGAATTACCAGGTCGAAATTCTGCATATCATTTCCTTGTAACTTGTAACATGATGCGAGCATGTTCTTAATTCTACAGTCCGCTCATTCGCGTTCAGACGCATGAGCGGTAAATTCTGTTCAGCTGCGTATTCAATAAGTACGCGTTATCTGCAATCGATGATCAGTCGCCGATATGAAAGAGAACCGCGCCTTTTTCTACGGGTTTGCCGTTTTCAAGCAGTATTTTTACAACCTTGCCAGCCTTATCAGCCTTGATTTCGTTCATCATCTTCATGGCTTCGACGATGCAGACTGTTTGACCGACGGTTATGCTGTCGCCTTCCTTGCAGAACGGCTCAGAAGTTGGCGATGGAGCGCGATAAAAAGTGCCAGCCATGGGTGAAAGAATCTTGTGGTGCTTTGTTTCAGCTTCAACAGGCTTTGCGGAAGCCGGAGCTTTTGCGCTATTGTTTGCCGGTGCTGCAGGAGTTTCCAAAGCTGAAATTGATGGCATATATGCCGGCATTACCGGCGCATGAACGGTATGCATCTGCACGTTGCCATGTTTCTTGAGCTTCAATTTCATCTGGGAAGTTTCGAGATCTATTTCTGCCAGCTTGTTCTCACCCATGAAACGGATGATTTCGACAACCTGGTCAACGACCTGGCCTTCTGAGTTCGGGACTGTCCGGGTTTTTGCCATTTTACTACCTCTTTCTGGAGTCGCCGAAGTATACCAGACATCAGAGAGCAGGGTCAACAGTCGAACAAATGTCAGCGACTCTCGGTCAAAATAAACAGCACATTCTGCGCGAGCCGCTCGTTGCCCTGCGAAGCTTCAGCGAAGCAGGGTCAGGCGCAGTCGCAGAATCCATGATTTTAGCGCTTTTCTGGATCCTGCTACTGCGCTTCGTTCCGTGCAGGATGACAATTGTATCGCGCAAACATCTCTGACGATAAGATTGCAGCGCCTGGCTGGCGCTTTTCTTGCCGTGATGGCAAAAGACTGTCGATGTTTTCGAGGGTGGTATGATAGAACGATTGCTGTGTACATGAGTGCTTTCTGATGGTTTGCTTTTGTTGAGGTTTGTTTGCGAATGTCCAGTTTTGCACATTGTCTTTTATTTTATTGTACAATTCAATTTAAAGAAGATAGTCATAATATTATTAGGAGCGGTGGATATTGTGGAAAAGCATGGTGATAGTTTTGTGATGCGATCTGGTCGGTGTGGATAAACCTGTTGGCAGTTGATCAGGGTTTTCTACTGTTTGTCAACATCCGCCAACGTTTGAGTTTATCCACAGATTATCCACAGTTTTTCCACATGGTTTTCCAGATCGTTATCAGATCATTGGTATTAAAAAACCTTGCGGATAAGGCTTTTGTCTGCTATGATTCAAACATCCCAGCCAATTGAAAAAATCTGTTTTTACCCCGGTAGATTTTTTGTCGGTTTTTGAGATTGGTGTTGTACATAGTTATGAAGAGGTTGATGTACATTATGTCGTCTATAGAAACGCTCTGGTCAAAGATTACAGATGAGATCAAGTCAAATGAGAGCGACAAATTCGCCAAAATGTTCTTGAGTTACGTTACTCCTTCTGCCATTGAAGGCGACGAGTTCGTAATGGAAGCGGCGAATGGCTTCTGTCGGGATTACGTAGAACAGCGCTATTCAAAGCTGATCTGTCGAATCCTGAGTAATCAGCAGCCAGCTCTCAAATATAAACTGGTAACTCGCGCCGGAAAAGCCGGGCATCCTGGCGCAGAAAGCAGAATTACCCAGCCGGTTCTTCCTGCAATTGTCAGTGAAACCACTGTCGAGAAAGCGGTAAAGCCAGTTCCAGGTAAGTATGACGGCATGTTCAACAGCAAGTATACCTTTGATTCATTTGTTGTCGGCAAAAGCAATCAATTTGCCTATGCTGTGTGTCAGTCTGTAACTCGCAACCCGGGCAATCTGCATAATCCTGTGTTTATTTATGGCGCTTCCGGCCTTGGGAAAACACATCTGATGCAGGCCATAGGGCAGGAACTCCTCAAAATCAATCCTAAAACACGCATCGCTTATGTTACTTCTGAAGCTTTTACGAATGAGTTCATCGACTCACTCAAAGACAAGAAGGCCGAAGCCTTTCGGGCCAAGTATCGCAAGATAGATCTGTTGCTGATCGACGATGTTCAATTTTTTGCCGGCAAGGAACAGACCCAGGAAGAATTCTTTCACACGTTCAATGAACTGTTTCAACAGCGCAAACAGATTGTTCTAACCTCAGACTCTCCGCCTGACAAGATACAGCGTCTGGAAGATCGCCTGGCTTCGCGTTTTGCCATGGGAGTGGTCGTAGATGTTCAGCAACCCGATCTCGAGATGCGGGCGGCCATTCTCAAGAAGTTCGCCAGCAAGTCGATGGTCGAAGTGCCTGACGACGTCATCATGTATCTCGCTCAGGGTGTCGTATCACATGTGCGGGCTCTCGAAGGCGCATTCAACAGTGTTCTGGCCTTTGCCGGCATCATGAACAAGCCAATCAGCAAAGATCTTGTTGACCAGGTTCTCAAAGACCTGTTGCGCGAGAATTCTGGTGGCAAGATCAGCATTCCCTGGATTCAAAAGCGGGTTGCCGAATTTTACGACATCAGTGAAGACGAATTGACCGGAAAAAGGCGTTCGCAGAACCTGGTGCTGCCAAGACAGGTGGCGATGCGTCTGTGCCAGATGTTTACCGATGCTTCGCTTAACCAGATCGGTGAGCGCTTTGGCGGTCGCGACCACACGACCGTCATGCATGCCTGCGACAAGGTCAACAAGAAGCTCAAGCAGGAAAAAGATTTCTGCGACGAATTCGAACGGGTTAAACGCTTCGTCGACCCGGATAAACAGTAATAGAATCAAACAAAACCTGTTCTTAAATCAACGTAGGGGTTCAGCGCGCTGGACCCCTACGATTCATTTGTTTTCAGAATGTTGTTAGAGATTCTATCACTTGCGGGAACATATTTTGATCTGCAGCGAAAACCCCTGTATTTATGCAGGTTTGCCGACGGCTGCTCAGATAGTGCTGGGGCTTGTTTTAAGGGCGCCGTGTGCGCCGGTGTAAGCCTTTTCCCATGCAGCTTTTAGCCAAAAATATCTGGCCGTAGAACTTGAAAAAAATTCCATTTTAATGTAATATGATAGACCCCCTTCCGGGGGAGACGTATGAATTCTGATCACAGGTTATGTGAATTTTTTGCAGCCACCTTTAGTAAGTATCTGCCAACAGGGGCGAGTGTAATGGAAAACAGGAAGCAGTCGATACGCGGTAAGCTTGGCGTGACGAAACCGGCAGGTTTTACGCTGGTGAAAGCGCTGCAGGATTTACGCGAGAAGAATCGCAAGGCCTGTGACACCAGCAACCGATACTTTCTTGGTGCCCGCGAAATGATGGTTCTTGGCCGTCTGATCAACTCCTGGAAGGATGTCGTCGGGCTGCAGCTTGCTCATAAAACCTGTCCGACGCGCCTGATAAAAGGGTGCCTGTATCTCAATGTCTCTGACAGCCAGTGGATGCAGACACTGCTTTTTCTCAAGGCTCCGATTATCGAGAAGCTGAACCAGCTTTTTCCCGACATGAAAATTCATGACATTATTGGTCGGCCTGGTGAAATTTCCGAGGCGGTTGAGGAGTTGCTGGCTGATGCCGACTGGCCCGACTGGCAGCAGGAACAGACGCATCATCTGCCAACCGATGATGCCGAACTGGCCGGCCTGCTGGAACGTTGCCAGCGCAAGCTGGATGCACGTCTGCGCGGTCTGCGCCAACGTGGTTTTGAGCTGTGCCGTAGCTGTGAGGCCACGGTTACCGATTCACCAGACGGTATCTGCGCAGTCTGCGTCTTTGCCTCGCGCGAACGAAACCGGGCCGAAGTAAGAGCCCTGGTAAGAGAAATGCCCTGGCTGACGCTTGAAGAAGTTCATGAATTTGAAGCTCAACTTACTGACATAGAGTTTTCGGCTTTAAAGCTCGAACTGCTCGAAGATACGCTGGCTTTTGTAAAAGAGCTGGCAAACGAGCTGCTCGGCGAGTTCAGTGAGGTTACCCACCACCAGATGAGAAAAGAAATGGTTCGGGCGGTCATGCTTTACACCGGCTGCATGCCCGATGAAGTAGATCTCGATCAGCTTCATCCTGAGCAGATTCCCGACCCCAGCTGGCCTGTCTACCTAAACCTGGAAGCATCAGGAGAACAACAATGTTAATTCATATCGGCCAGAATGAATTTGTCGATTTCAAAAAGTGTGAAATGATCATCAATCTGTTCACGGTTGATGAAGAGACCCGCAAACGAGTTCTGGCGGCATTGCCCGAGCCAGAGAAAGACTGTGAATATCGCGCTGCCATCAGAACGACTGATGGCAAGTGGATAGGATCTTCTCTTTCGCCAGAGGCTCTGGCACAACGCGGAATCTGTCACCCATTCAATGACGCGCCTTATCTCAAGGCCGAATGGAAAGTCAGTTCGCAGTACCGTTATTGAGCAAAACCAAGGAGTTACGCAATGACAGAACGAGAAAACCCTGTTACCATGCAGCAGGAAGCTTCGGATGCCGAAGACATGATTCCGAACACTCACCATACCAACGGCAATGGTAGCAGTGAAGAGTATTCGGCCCGCAACATAAAAGTACTGGAAGGGCTGGAGGCTGTTCGCAAGCGTCCGGGCATGTATATTGGTGGCACCGGTTCTGCCGGTCTGCATCACCTGGTCTGGGAACTCGTCGACAACAGCATCGACGAAGTTCTGGCCGGTCATGCCACTACCATTCACGTAAACATGCATGACGACGGCTCGGTATCGGTTCTCGACGATGGCCGTGGTATTCCGGTCGATATTCACGAAGCGACTGGCAAATCCGCTCTCGAAGTCATTCTTACTGTATTGCATTCAGGCGGTAAATTTGACAAGAACAGCTACAAATACAGTGGTGGTCTGCATGGCGTTGGTATTTCGGTAGTTAACGCCCTGTCTGAATGGCTTGAAGTAACGGTCTGGCGCGATGGCGGCGTTTTTCAGCAGTCGTTCCGGCGTGGTGTCGCAGTTTCTGAAATGACCACCAGCGAGGGCGCCGACCGCACCGGCACCAAGATCCGCTTCAAACCTGATGCCGAGATCTTCGAATCGATCGAATACAATTTTGACATTCTCTCGAAGCGCCTGCGCGAAATGGCGTTTCTGAATGCCGGCGTCAAAATCATTCTACGGCAGAAAGCCGAGCAGAAATGCCACCTGTTCGAATATACCGGCGGCATTTCAAGCTTCGTCGACTTTCTGAATGAGACCAAGAATCCGCTGTTCAAAGAAGTCGTCGCTTTCAACCGTGAAAAGGACGGCGTTGTCGTCGATGTTGCAATGTCCTATAACGATGGTTATGCAGAGCAGTTCTACGCTTTCGTCAACAATATCAACACCATCGATGGCGGCACTCACGTGCTTGGTTACCGGTCGGCACTTACCAAGGTTTTCAACCGCTATCTCAAGGAAAACCCCGATCTGCTTGGCAAAGAAAAAGGCAAGCAGAGCGAAATCAAGCTGGCAACCGAAGATACCCGCGAAGGTCTAATCGGTGTGCTTTCGATCAGGGTTCCCGAACCTCAGTTCGAAGGCCAGACCAAGGCCAAACTTGGTAACCCCGAAGTGCGCGCTATCGTCGATCAGGTGGTAACTGACGTGCTCTACGACTATTTCGAGCAGAACCCGCTGGTTGCCCGTCCGGTCATGGATAAAATCCTGACTTCGATGAAGGCCCGCATCGCCGCCCAGAAAGCCCGTGAACTGACCAGACGTAAAACCGCTCTCGAAGGTGGCTCGCTTCCCGGCAAGCTGGCCGATTGTTCCGAACGTGACCCCGCCCACAGCGAACTGTTCATCGTCGAAGGTAACTCCGCCGGTGGTTCTGCCAAACAGGGTCGTGACCGCCGCACTCAGGCGATTCTGCCGTTGCGCGGCAAGATTCTCAACGTCGAGAAGACCCGTCTCGAGCGCGTTATTTCGAGCGAAACCATTCAGGATCTCATCAATGCTATCGGCACCAACATTGGCAAAGAAGACTTCGATATCAACAAGGCACGCTATCACAAACTGGTAATCATGACCGATGCCGATGTCGACGGCGCCCACATTCGAACTCTGCTGCTGACCTTCTTTTTCAGATATATGCCTGAACTGATCGAAAAGGGTTATCTCTATGTCGCGCAGCCGCCGCTTTACAAAATCAAAAAGGGCAAGGTCGAAAAGTATGCCTACTCTGATGAAGAAAAAGACAAGATCGTCGAAGAAGAATTCGGCGGTGGCGACAAGGTAACCATGCAGCGTTACAAAGGTCTCGGTGAAATGAATCCTGAGCAGCTGTGGGAAACCACGATGAACCCGGATACACGTATTCTCAAGAAGGTGCGTGCCGATGACGAAACCGAAGCCGACCGCATTTTTTCGGTGCTGATGGGCGACAAGGTCGAGCCGCGCCGCAACTTTATCACGCAATACGCCAAACAGGTCAAGAACCTGGATATTTAATAAGGGGTCAGAAGAATGGATACAACGAATGATGGAAATGTTCCTGTAGAGGAAAATGGCGGAATCAGCATTCCTCCCCCGCCTCCGCCCCCCTCGGGAATCAAGTTCATAAATATCGAAGACGATATGAAGGCTTCGTATATCGATTATGCGATGAGCGTAATCGTTGGTCGCGCCCTGCCCGACGTGCGCGATGGTCTTAAACCGGTGCATCGTCGCGTTCTTTACGCGATGTTCGACCAGAACATCACCAGCAAACGGCCTTTCGTCAAATCGGCAAGAACCGTCGGTGAAGTTCTTGGTAAGTATCACCCGCACGGTGATTCGGCTGTTTACGACACTCTTGTTCGTATGGCCCAGGATTTCAGCCTGCGTTACCCGCTCATTCAGGGGCACGGCAACTTTGGTTCGGTTGATGGTGATGAAGCGGCGGCGATGCGTTATACTGAAGCCCGTCTGCACGCCCTCGCCGAAGAACTGCTCAAAGACCTCGAAATGGAAACGGTCGACTGGATGCCGAACTTCGATGGTTCGCTCAACGAGCCGATCGTTCTGCCCAGCAAGTTTCCGAATCTTCTTGTCAACGGATCGTCAGGTATCGCCGTCGGTATGGCCACCAACATGCCTTCGCACAATCTCGTCGAAGTCGTCAATGGCCTGGTTCAACTGATCGACAACCCGGAATTGACTATCGACGAGCTGATGACTTATATCCCCGGCCCGGATTTTCCGACCGGCGGCATAATCATGGGCACAGATGGCATCGAATCGGCCTTTAAAACTGGCCGTGGCTCGGTCGTCGTGCGTTCTGTCGTCGAAATCGAAGATTACGGCAAGGGCCGCGACCGTATCGTCGTTAAAGAACTTCCTTACCAGGTCAACAAGGCGAGACTGGTCAAGTCGATTGCCGATCTGATCAAGGAAAAGAAGATCGACGGCATCACTGACCTGCGCGACGAGTCGAGCCGCGAAGGTATGCGCGTCTGCATCGAACTGCGCAAGGGTGTCAACACCGATGTAATTCTTAACCAGCTCTACAAGCACACGCAGATGCAGTCATCATTCGGCGTAATCAATCTGGTGCTGGTCGATAACCGGCCACTGGTGCTCAATCTCAAGCAGATGATGGAATACTACATCGATCACTGCCGCGAGATCATCAGACGCCGCACTGTTTTTCAGCTGCGCAAGGCCGAAGAAAAGGCCCATATCCTTGAAGGTTTGACTATCGCTCTCGACAACCTCGATGCGGTCATTCAGCTGATCAAAGAAGCCAAAGACCCGATCGAAGCTAAACAGGGCCTGATGGATACCTTCATGCTCTCAGAAAAGCAGGCGCAGGCGATTCTCGAAATGCGACTGCAGAGACTTACCGGCCTCGAACGCGACAAGATCATCGCTGAATATCACGAAACCCTGGCTCTGATTCAGAAGCTCAAAGGCATTCTCGAATCAGATATCAAGGTTCGCGAAATTATCAAAGAAGAACTCGTCGACATTCGTGACCGCTTCGGCGATGCCCGCCGCACCCAGATCACCAGAACGACCGCTGAGCGCCTCGATCTCGAAGATCTCATGCAGGAAGAAGACATCATCATCACCATGACCCGCAATGGTTATGTCAAGCGCATGTCACCCGACGTGTTCAGGCAGATCGGCCGTGGCAGCAAGGGCAGTAACGTCATGGGTGTCAAAGAAGACGACGTCGTCGAGCACATGTTCCTGGCGACGACCCATTCGTTTTTGATGGTGTTCACTTCAATCGGTAAAGTGCATTGGATCAAGGGTCACCAGATTCCCGAAGGCGGCCGCACCGCCAGTGGCCGCGCGATGGTCAACCTGCTGCAGCTCGAAGAAAACGAAAGTCTCACGGCGATTCTGCCGGTCAAGACCTTTGACAGCACGCGCCGCCTGTTCATGGTAACGCGCCGCGGTGTCTGCAAGATGGTCATGCTCTCGGCCTTCTCGCGCCCGACCGCACGCGGTATCATCGCTCTCAAACTTGATGAAGGCGACGAACTCGTCAGTGTCAAGACTATCTTTGGCGGCGAACAGGTGGTAATTGCCACTCGCAATGGCTATGCCATCAGGTTCGGCGAAAACGAAGTCAGGGTAATGGGCCGTGTATCGCGAGGTGTCAAGGCAATCACCTTCAGAGACAAGAACGACGAAGTAATCGGTATGGAAGTCTTCAGCCGCCAGCGCGAAGAAGGCGAAGCAGCTGCCTCCGCCGACACGGTTCCAGCCGAAGCGGCCGCGGCTGTTGAAATCGATGACAGCATCGATGAAGCTGAAGTTGTCGAAGAAGCCGTCGATGACGTCGTTGACGAAAACGCTCCGATACCCGAAGATAACGGGCGTTACGAAGGCAAACTGCTGACCGTATCAGCTATGGGCTTCGGTAAGCAGACCGACATCAACAGCTACCGTGTCACTCATCGTGGTGGCAAGGGCGTGATCAACCTCAAGATCATGGAAAAAACCGGCGAAGTTCTCGCGATCAAACGCATGTTCGAGAGCGATGAGCTGATGGTCGTCACCACCAATGGCAAAGTGGTCAGACTTAACGTCGATTCGATCAGAAATACCGGGCGCGCGGCGTCTGGCGTCAAGCTGATCACTCTCGACGGTGATGATCGGCTGATCTCGGTAGTAAGAATTCCGGCCCGCGAAGAAAAGGCCAACTAGAATGCCCGGTCAGGGGTTGTTTCGCATGAAGCAGCCCCTGACTTTTACATGTTTATGGGAGCCCGTGCGCGATGAGTGAAGAAAAGGTCGCGGTCAAACGCAAACGAGTCAGATTTTCGACCGAGATAATGTTCATTCTCTCGGTGGTGTTTTGTGTGGCCCTTTCGGTGATTTACCTGGTTCGCTACAACAATATCCGTAATCTGTTGCAGCGCGAGGCTGAACTGCGCGATCGCATCGAGTCGCTTGAACGCGAAAACCGCCATCTCAAGCAGAACCTCGACACTCTTTCGACGCCAGAAGGAATCGAAAGACTGGCGCGTGAGCGTCTTGGCCTGGTTAAGCCCGAAGAACTGGTAATTTACACGATCAACGAGAAAAATGAGCCGGTAAATCCGCCTCCCCCGGAAAGTGAAACACCGGCTGCGGCAGAAGGTTTCGACAGGTAGGCAAGTTTGTTGCCCAGACCGGCGGCAAAAAAACGTTGATTTTACTTTGTACCTGTGTTACAATCAAAAGCGCACTGGAGGAATGGCCGAGTGGTCGAAGGCGGCGGTCTTGAAAACCGTTGACCGAAAGGTCCGTGGGTTCGAATCCTACTTCCTCCGAAGCATATTGGAGAGATGGGTGAGTGGCTTAAACCAACAGTTTGCTAAACTGTCGTACTGGGTAACTGGTACCGGGGGTTCAAATCCCCCTCTCTCCGAGGTGAATCTGCACCCGTAGCTCAGTTTGGATAGAGCACCAGATTGCGGATCTGGTGGCCAGAGGTTCGAGTCCTCTCGGGTGCGTTTATTTTTGGAGACCGAAACATTTTCTCACACCAGAATGGTTTGATAAAATGTTTTTGTCGTCCTTGAATTACTGGAAAGGTGGCCGAGTTGGCTTAAGGCGCACGCTTGGAAAGCGTGTGTAGGCTAACACCTACCGCGGGTTCGAATCCCGCCCTTTCCGATGTCGTGCTAGGTGGAGGGCTAGGGGTCCTCTATCAACCGCAAATCCCCTTAAGGTGGACTGAACCCCTGCCAGCGGGCAAGATTGGTGGTAACGGCCTGTTCTAGAAGCATTGAAGGATGGGTTCCACACGGCGAAAGTCCGTGAACTCCGCCAGGACCGGAAGGTAGCAACGGTAAACGACCGCTTTCGGGTGATGTGGCAGCGCCTGTCCGGAGCCTATAGTTCAGAATACGTGCCATTGACCTCTGTTCAAGGGCAGGTGCACGACCTTAAAAAAACCCGTTTTGGCGGGTCTTTTTTTTTCCCGAAATTCGCGGCCAGAATAGGCGGGTTAGCTGGATTCATTCGATTTGTTGCCGGGAGCGTGGTATTGAATTTGGCGGGCAATACTGTTAAGCTTAAGCCTGTCGAAAAGACAAGTTTGACTGGAGAAATCAGCATGTCAGATCCCGTCCGCCAGAATCTTTACCGCAAATATCGCCCACAACGCTTCAGCGAACTTTCCGGACAGGAACACATATCGCGCACTATTCAGGCGGCTGTGGCCAGCGACCGTATTTCGCATGCCTACATGTTTTCCGGGCCACGTGGCACTGGCAAGACCTCGGCTGCGCGCCTGCTTGCCAAGATTCTCAACTGTCTCAACCTCGAAAAGGGAAACAGCGGTCTTCCTGATTGCTGCAGGGTCTGCGATAACTGTCGACGTATCGAAGACATGAATTTCATGGATATCATCGAAATCGACGCGGCCAGTAATAACGGTGTCGAAGATATCAGGCAGATGCGCGAGAAGGTCAAGTATCGCCCGGCCGAGGGTAAATACAAGATCTACATCATCGACGAAGTTCACATGCTTTCCGGATCGGCTTTCAATGCGTTTCTCAAGACACTCGAAGAACCGCCCCCGAACGTGATCTTCGTTCTTGCCACCACCGATCCGCAAAAAGTGCCGGCAACCATCATTTCGCGTTGTCAGTGTTTTGATTTTCATTCGGTATCGCGGCGCACCATACAGGCGCGCCTCGAAGAGATCGTCAGACTCGAAAGTGCCGAAGGGGCTTTTCCTGCCTTCGAAAACGAAGCCCTGGCAATGATCGCTGAATGCGCGCAGGGCGGCTTCAGAGACGGCTTGAGTCTGCTCGATCAGATTGCCTCATCGACCTCCGAGCAGCCGGTCAAGCTCGATCATGTTCTCAAGCTTACCCGCCGCCTCAGCTACACAACGCTCAAAGAGATTACCGACGCCATTTTTGCGCATGATCTCGGCCGGGTTGTCAAACTTCTCAACGAACTCTATTCTCTTGGCTACGAGCCGCTGACCATCGGCCGCGACCTGCTTGAATACCTGCGCCGCTGCATGATTCTCAAAATCGACAGCGACGCCAACCAGCAGCTCGATCTGCCGGTCGAACAGGCCAGCGAAATCTGCAGGCAGGTTGCTGCACTCGAAGTAAGATATATCATTGGCGCAGTCTCTCGTGTCGAACGCGCCCTGCTGAACATTCGCAGCTCATTTCAGGCGCGTGTTTTACTTGAATCTGAGCTGATCAGACTTGGTCTCGGTGATGAAATTTTCGCCAGCGAAGCCATGGAAAAGCGCATAGAACAGCTCGAACAGAAAGTGGCGGCGTTGCGCAAAATCGCCGCCAGACCTGCTGTCAGCATGGCTCCACGCGATGTCGCGCCAGCCGCACCTTCGCCTGCTCCTGCCCGCCCGGTGCTGACTTCTGTTCCGCCACGTTCGCCGGTATCCCCTTTACCGGAAAATGTCGTTCCCATGAGCAGCAGACAGGTGACTGACCCGGTTATCGATTTCCGAAACGCAGTTGGTCGGCGCTCGAATGTTTGTCAGGCTCTGCTGGTCAATGCCAGAATCAAAAAGCCCGAGAACGGAACTTTGACTATCTTTCTTGAGCAGGCGTTTGCCGCCGGCAAACTCAAGGAAAGCAAAAACATCGCTCTGTTAGTCGAAGCCGCCAGAGAAGTTTTTGGAAACGTCGATCAGGTCAAGATTCAGGTGCCAGGCAACGGCAGCGATGATGCCCCACCACCGCCACGCGAAAGTCATCGCGAACAGATTGCCCGACTTGACGAGCAAGCACGCCAGAAAGTACTGCAGAAACCCTCAATTGCAGACGCAGTCGACACTTTTGGCGGAGATATCGTAGATATCGAAGAATAGTTATCAAAAAACTGATATTAAAAGAAAAAAATCGCAGGCTTCTGCGATTTTTTTTGTTGCTGCATTCACCAAAAAAATTCTAAAAGCATTTATACGACAGGTTTTGCGCGCTGGTGTATGCGAACCAGGATTGTACACAGCAATTCCGTGGAAAATGTGGAAAACCATGGGGAAAAGCTTGGGAAGCGAACTCTCTGTTGTGGAAAAATAAAACAGCTACCCTCTTGACAAAGACTGTTTATAAGCTTTTCGAGAGGGCCTGAAAAAATTTTCAGCAAAAAGTCTTGCAAATCGAAAATTTTTTCATGTCAAGATTGTGTACATGAATTTTTACAACGACTACCCGTTTACATAATTTTGTGTACACAGTGTTATGTAAACACAGACCGAAATACCAGAAGCCATTGTTTGCGTCTGTGTACACAGGTTTTTAAAACTTTTATCGGATTGTCGAGTATTCTTATCGGAGTGACTCAAGAGTTTATTGACGATTCTCTTTCGACAAATTTTCACTTCTGTGCTGTATCGAAATTGTCAGATTTTGGTTACAATCAGTAGTATGTGGCGACTTATCGCTGAACACTTGTAATGAACCGGGCATAACATAAGTCCGTTGAAGCAGGGGGTGCCATTGTGCAGAAAAAAGTATCAGGTCTGTTGATTTTGTTGATGGTAGTTGCAGGATTGTTTTTGAGCAGTGACCGGGCAATGGCTGATACCAGGTTTGATTTTTACTATCAGCGTATCGAAAAAGTTGTTGAGATCAACAATCCTGAGCCCAAAGGCTGGTGGGAAAAGACCAAGTCTTTTGTCAAATCAGGTATTAACGCGGTCAAACGCACCTGGGAAAGCGCTGTAACCCGCAACTACAACCTGGGCGAAGGGTCTAAACGCTGGTATTCAGGCGAAGACCATAACATTGCTTATGATGTGCAGCGTGTCAAGGTTAAAAGCGAAGCTCACCTTCTTGAACTGATGGGCGTGAAGGATGAAAGCAAGCTTACCGACGGACAGAAGGCGCTGCTTGCGGTCTATCGCCATTCGACCTCAGATAACATCAAAGACCGCATGAAATACAGTTATCGTAACAGTATCAACATCATTCTGTCTGATACCACGGGCTTCGATGATCCGGGAAAGTACCCCAATGTAACCGACGATTTCTGGCCATATTCCAGCGGCGCGACCATTCAGATGTCGAGCGGGCGCTATAACTGGCCCGGTTCCGAAAGTTCGGCCCGCTCTACTTTTGTGCATGAGTTTGCCCACTCATTCGACCGCACTATCAAGGAATTCATCAAACCATACGGCAAAGATGGCTCACATTTCGCCAATGAACTGACGAGACCGCGCACCGCTTTCGTCGAAGGCTGGGCCCAGTTCAACGAAATGCTCGATTCAGCCGACAAAGTGCGTCAGATGAACAATACAGTAGACCTGATCAAGATCGAAGACAAAAAGAAAGCCGGTGATTACACCAACGTTGAACCAGATACCCTCAGCGGAACTCAGCTGCTGTCTGTAGAAGGCATCAACGCTATCATTCTGCACCGTATCGCCACTGAAGTTCCGGGTGGTAAGGATAAGGTCTTCAAAGCCTTCACTTCGACAAGCTGGAAGCTTTTTCGTGATCTGAGCACCATTACAAAGCAGCTGTGCCGGCAGAATCCTGACGATATTGCTGCCATTGCCCGAATAGTCGATGAACGCACTCTCGGTAAACTGTCTGACAAGGAATTCATCAAGTATATCGGCAGCTCAGACGCCGCCAGAGAATTTCTCAAGAACCGCAAAAAAGCGACTGAAGACGCGGTCGAAGCATCTGCCGGCACCGTCGAAGCCAGCGGCAAGCCTCTCGATATCGAAGTTAAAACCGATGGCTCGAGCCCGTTTGGCGTAAAATAGGCATTTAACCGCCCCCACAGAAGAGAAGCCGCAAGGCTTCTCTTTTTTATGTC
>Ga0116144_10000981_pt1 | contig 36353 bp, 31 predicted proteins | sample AD_UKC035_MetaG_FD_89746 | JGI IMG/M metagenome (GOLD analysis project Ga0116144, IMG submission 89746) | Active sludge microbial communities of municipal wastewater-treating anaerobic digesters from USA - AD_UKC035_MetaG | ecosystem: Engineered > Bioreactor > Anaerobic > Digestate | place: USA...
CTGAAGGGTAATGTAATGGCCATTGAGGGAAATGAAAATACACTTTTGGTTGGGGGATTTGGAGGGATTATATCTTTCCTTATACATTACGACAAATTAACAGGCAGCTACTCACTAAGTCCGGAAGAAGATGAATTATCGAAAATCCTGATAAATAATTACATCTATTCCATACATACCGATAAGGAAAAAAGAACATGGATCGGTACAGACGAAAAAGGACTCGTCTTAATGGAGAATGACAAATTAATTTTCTTTAACGACAGTGACAAATTGCCGGCAAAAACAATCCTGTCAATTACATCGGATTCTACGGGAAGAATATGGCTTGCTACACAAGACGAAGGAATTATTAGTTATGATGGAAAAAAGTTTGAACAATTTTCAATTAATGAAGGTCTGAGTGACCCTTCACCTACATCTGTCATTATTGACAATAATAATAATGTTTTAGCTATACATTCAAATGGCATCGACATATTTAATCCCCAGTCAAGGAGTTTTCAATATTACTCATCTGAAAATGGACTTGGAGAACTTAATCCTGACCTCAATGCAATAAGCAAGGACAAAGACGGAAGAATTTGGATCGGATCTGAAAGAGGAATTTTTACGTATCACCCTCCTGAGGATGAAAGATGGCAACAACCTGAAGTGCACATCGAACAAATACTATTATTTCTCCAGCCGATCGGACGTAAACAAGATCTAATTTTTGATTACGATCAAAATAATATCACAATTGAATACAACTCATCATGGCTAACTGATCCGAACAGGATTAGCTATGCTTATAAACTCGATGGCTATTCAGATAAATGGGAAATTACAAAAGACAAATCTGAGAGTTATCCAAAACTTCCTCCCGGAAAATACACCTTCAAGGTAAAGGCTTCGCTTAACAATCAGTTTCTTCATGCAAAAGAAGCAACTGTGACTTTTGAAATACAAGCACCATTTTGGCAAAAGCTATGGTTCAGAATATTACTCTCCATCACGATCCTTTTAATGATATTATCAATTATAAAACGCAGAGAAAATAGATTAAGGAAGGCAGAACAAGCAGAAAAAGAAAAAATTGAATTTCGATTCGAGACATTGAGAAGTCAGGTTAATCCCCATTTTCTATTTAATAGTTTTAACACGTTAATTTCTGAGATCGAAAGAGACCCGAATATTGCCATTGAATACGTGGAAAATCTTTCTCAATTTTTCAGAAATATTATTAATTACAAAGATGTTGAACTGATCCCTATTCATGAAGAACTAAAACTACTGGAGACATATATTTTTATTCAATCAAAAAGGTATGGTTCAAGCTTATTATTCACGAAATCTTCTGTTCTTTCAGTAAAAGATGATGGCTATATCCCTCCTTTAACGCTACAACTTTTGGCTGAAAATGCAATAAAGCATAATGCAATTTCTCATGAAAGTCCATTGCACATCGAACTTGAGATCAAAGATGATTACCTTGTCTTGAAAAATAATATTAATATAAAATACAAAACTGAAGATTCAACAGGACTAGGCCTTGTAAATATCAGGAATAGATTTAAAATTCTCGACAAAAGGCCGGTATTAATAGAACATACTGAACAATACTTTATAGTTTCTGTTCCTATTCTAAAAAAATAAAAACATGAAAATTTTAATCATAGAAGATGAGGAGCCGGCAGCAAATAGGCTTCAGTCGATGATCAAAGAAGTTGACAATGAAACACAGGTGCTTGATGTAATTGTTAGCATCAAAACAGCTGTGCAATGGTTTAAAAATAATAAGGCACCTGATCTGGTTTTTTTAGACATTCAACTGGCTGATGGAATAAGCTTTGAGATCTTTAAACAAGTTGAAGTGAAATCTCCAATTATATTCACAACAGCTTTTGACGAATATGCAATAGAGGCTTTTAAAGTCAATAGTGTTGACTACCTGCTGAAACCCTTAAAAAAGGAGGAGCTGTCAAAGGCAATGCTAAAATTCAAAAGCTTACATGGTACAACAAATGTACCTGTTGATCTGGAAGAGCTTTTACGGACTATTCATAACCCCGAACAGAAATATAAAAGCAGATTTCTCATTCGCTTTGCCGACCAGATCAAGAAAATAGAGGTTTCAGATATTGCGTATTTCTATACTCAAGACAAAATTAACTATCTCAAGATTTTCAGTGGCAATTCATATCCTATTGATCTGAATCTGGATTCTGTTGAAAAAGCGATCGACCCGCAAAAATATTTTAGGATCAACAGACAGTTTATTGTAAACATTGAGTCCATTGAACAAATGTTTGCCTTTTCCAAATCGCGGGTGAAGCTGAAATTAAAACCTGCCACCGATATTGAAACCATAGTAAGTACAGACCGTTCGCCACATTTCAAAGCCTGGCTTGGAGATGATTTAGAATAACATTCATCCTAAATGGATACAAAGTGTATGAAAAAAAGGAATTTATTTCAAGACAATTTGTATTCCTCAATTTTTTTCAAGCTAAAGTCGAATTTCTTTTTCAGGTTTATCGTTGCAAGATCAAGGCAATCGAAAGAACCCGGTTCATCTGAACTCCAATTTTACAGTATTCCTTTAAACTTATAGAAGCTGTAATTCCCATTCAACTGCATTTTTATCCTGTTCAGCAACTCCTGTTCGTTGAGGCTTATCAAGTCATATATATTTACACCTATAATTCATGAGCATAAAGCCATTCACAATGAAAGCAGAAAACAAGGCATATAAAATTGACCTACTAATGGCAAGCCTTATATTCATACTCACTTTGTTTTTATTATTGACGAGCTCCTGCAAGCATGAACCACAAATACTTCCAAATCAAGATCCAAACAGTGAAAATAACGGTACCGGCAATGCTAACGGAAATGGCAATGGTAACGGAAATCAAGCCTCTACATGCAGTCCCGACTCCGTTTATTTTCAAAAAAGTATTCTACCATTAATAGTATCAAATTGCGCCAAAAGTGGATGCCATGATGCAGCCAGTCATAAGGATGGAATTGTATTAGATTCCTATGCTAACATCATGAACCATGGAGAAATCAGGCCGGGACGTCCGGGCAATAGTGAACTTATCGAAGTTATCACAGAAACCGACCCCGATGATATCATGCCTCCTCCTCCGGCGGCACCTATGAGTCAGGCCGACATTAACCTACTAACAGCATGGATCAATCAAGGGGCTCAGAACAATGATTGTACAGACGGAAATTGTGACACAACAAATATTTCCTTTTCAGGAACAGTCAGTCCAATTTTGCAGTCCAAGTGTGTTGGATGTCATAACAATTCCTTACAAAGCGGACAGGTGAACCTCAGCGGGCATGCAAATGTACTTATATATGCACAATCAGGAAGTTTACTCGGATCGATCATGCATGCTAATGGATACTTCCCAATGCCAAAAGGAGGCACGCAACTGTCTGACTGCGAAATATCATCTGTAAGAACATGGATCAGAAACGGTGCATTAAATAATTAAATCATGAATAAGCTCATATCTTTAACCCTAACATTTGCATCTTTGATGACTCTTGGATCATGTTACTATGATATTGAGGAAGAATTATACCCGGCATATAATTCTAATGATTGCGATACATCTAACGTTGGATATACAAAAGATATCGAACCCCTACTACGAAACGCATGTTATACCTGCCATGGAGCCGGAATAAATCTGGGAAATGTAACATTGGAAGGCTATGGGAGTTTACAACCCTATATTGCAGACGGATCATTAATTGGATCTGTTGAACACAACTCTGAGTTTTCCCCAATGCCAAAAGGTGGGACAAAATTAAGTGACTGCAACATTAAAAAAATGCAGTTCTGGATAAATGAAGGTGCAATTAATAACTAACAGGCAAAAACGAAATGCCATGAAACGTAAAATTCTGATTTCGATTTTGATACTAATACTGGCAGGAATTGCTACAGGAGTTTATTTATTCAATAAACCCAGACAAAGCATTATGAATGCTACCGCCGTGGCTTCACTCAGCGCAAGCGCACTAGTTTCTGAATTTGAAGAGGATGAAGCAAAATCGAATGAATTATATCTCGGCAAGGTTATTGAAGTAACAGGAATAATTGGCAGCTCGTCGCTTGATGAGTCAGGAAATTTAAACATCACTTTACTTGGAGGAGATCTTGCAGGCGTAGGCTGCCAACTCGAAAAGAATAATAATTCCGGTCAAAAAAAATTAATCGTAGGTGAAACCGTTACTATAAAAGGAATATGCACAGGAATACTCATGGACGTAGTACTTGTAGATTGCGTAATCACCGAATAAATATTCATCATCATGGTACACATCGAAACAAAAAAAACTGAAATGTCTTCCATAAGCTTAAAAGAAGTTAGTTTGTCTGCAAAAGATTTGAAGAGCATGGGATCAGGATCTGATAACAATTCTCCATTGCCAATTTTTAAGATAAATCAGAAGGGACATATTATCTACTCAAACAAGGCCAGCTTTCCGGTCTTAAAAATTTGGAATTGCTATGCTAATAATGCAATTCCTCAGGAGATACTTTCAAAATTCCCTTCCTTAACTGATCTTGATGCCGATGGAACAATCGAAATTGATACAGATACGCAGACCTACTTTTTCTCAGTTGTTGGATTTCAACCTGCAGAATACATAGGCGTATATGGATTCAAAACTGAAATGAGAATGAACATCGAATCCAAAACTAAAAACCAAAATATTCTAACAATTTAAAACTAATCATCATGAAAAAAATATTCTTCCTTATAGTTCTGGTAACTGTTACAACGGTTTCGATCGGACAAACAAGAGTTTTTACAAAAAACGGGAAAGTGAGCTTTGATGCTACAAGCCCATCATCTCCTGAACAAATTACTGCAAACAATGACAAGGCAACCAGCGTGATTGATTTAGGAAGTGGAGCTATTCAATTTGCAGTTTTGATGAAAGCATTTCTATTCGAAAAAGCCTTAATGCAAGAACACTTCAATGAGAACTACGTCGAATCCGACAAGTTTCCTAAATCGGATTTCAAAGGACAGATCACAAATATGAAAGATGTCAACCTTGAAAAAGATGGAGTATATAATGTGAACGTGAAGGGCAAACTCACACTTCATGGAATCACTAAAGAAATTGAAACAACAGGTACATTGACTGTAAAAGATAAAACTGTTGTCTCCGGTAAGTCGGAGTTTGTTGTTCAACTGTCTGACTTCGATATTGAAGTTCCAGGTATAGTGAAAGATAAACTGAACAAGGAAGCACGTATATCAGTTGACCTGAACTATGAGCCCTTAAAATCTTCCTGATAAGTAATTTTTAGATTAACTCTGTGTTTGAAGTAAACACTCATCTTCAAGAGCCCGTAAGCTTTAAAAGATGAGTGTTTTTTTTCAGGTGTCCCGGTCAGTTCAGGAATGAATCAAGCTTCCATTGATCCCATTCAGCAGGAAGCAACATTATCAAAAGCAGAAATATAAAGCGTGGAAAATAATACTGCATATCCCACATTGGTTTAATACTACTGAATGCAATAGCAACAAGTAGCATATCGACGCTCAAGATCAACAGACCAAAGTCAACCATCAAACCGAATATCAACATCAAACCACCAATAACTTCAGCCCATGAAGTGATCCAGGCAAATGGCTTAAGCAATAAATTAGGAATATAAGTTTTGTCTATTGGTTCCTGAAATGTGGCAACGACATTTTTTATCTTGATGTTAAAGATCTTATCATAACCTTGAAAGAAGAATATTACCCCGGTGACAGTACGTAATAAAAAAAGTGCTAGTGCTATGTTAAAATCGACGTTGACCATATTAAGCACGAATCTACGAATTGAAAACAATAGTGCAAAGTGTAAAAGTCATTGCAATGATTCTGCAAAGAGTCGAATAAGCTGATGAACTACAGAAAAACTACAATTAAGCGCTCTCGAGTAAGAAATCCGCTCAATGGCAACAAGCATGCGGCCCTATCATTATTCCTCGGACAATAAGTAACACACCAACTGTCAAAGCCACAAACGGACTGGCTTTAGTTACGAATTTACTTAGTCTTTGACCACCAAACTTCCCTACAAGCGATATTGCCAGCATCATTGGGACAGTTCCCATACCAAAAAATATCATGTAAGATACACTTCCGGTGACAGTCCCTCCGGCAACCGCAGCTGCCAAGGCTAAATAAACAAATCCACAAGGCAAAAAGCCATTCACCAAACCAATAGACATCAATGTCAATTTTGATTTTTTGCCAAATAACTGACGGAACAAGCTCTTAATTTTAGAAGAATAGAGACTTGAAAGTCCGGTTAAAAAATCAAACCTTTTGAAGATGAATGGCAAAAACAAAGTAGCCAGGACGAGAATTCCGGAAATCACCGAAAGTGGACCCTGGTATCCTGCGAGTGAAATTGTATGGCCAAGCAATCCGACGATTAAACCGAGAAATGCATAGGTAATTATCCGGCCTGTATTGTAAAGGAGACGACCGATCAATAACTGACCGGCTGAACCATTGCCCGAAGGTAATGCCAGGGCAATAGGCCCACACATTCCGGCACAGTGGAAGCTTCCTAAAAAGCCAACCAAAAAAGCTGAATACACCCAAATCCCCATCCTTATATCATAATTTTCTCAGACTTGTAATAATCTGTGTTTCTATACGACCAATTAATTTTCACTTCCCACCTACCTGTTTTCAATGCACTTGTATTTATAATCTGCTTCCCATTCGAATCGGCCCTGACCTCGAGTGATAAATCGAGATCAGAATCATCCGGTTTAAACAACTGAATGTTTCCGGAAATTTCTTCCGGTGAAAAAGTTTCCGGAAAATGGATCTCTATAAAGTTTCTGTTTATACTTAGTTGTACATCTTTCTCCAAGCCAAGACTATTTTTTTCTTTGTTGATCTGCTGTTGATACATGACTTCCTTTTCATAGTAGTTTTCAGAGACGAGATCGACATTTACCTTCGAACTTTTGTACACCAAATTACCAATGAAAAATACAAATAAGATCAACACCAATAATATACCCCAACCCCAGTTCATTTTCATATCAATATGGTCCTAAAAAATTTGTTTTAACTTCATCAATTTCTTTTCCATCTGAAATAACACTAAGAACAATCTCTGTCTTTAATTTTAAAATTTCATCTTTCGGTAAGATCACAAAAAATACTGCTTCCGCCAATGAATCTTGCCTTACAGTGCTTATTTCATTTCCAACATATTTTATCTCACCGGCAGGTGATTTCAGCTTTAATTCAAGGTCGAGATCTTCGAAAGTTTTATTTATTATCTGAACATTATATAAGTTGCTTATTTTATTATTTTCCATCTCCTGAAATAACTGACCGGGTGTTCGCAAGATTGTGGTCTCAATGTTACTTCTGGTTGCCAGCAAAGCTACCAGAACCGACATCAATAAAACAAGTATGGTTGAGTATCCGATAATTCTGGTTGTTATTTTAAACTTTTCACCTGAAGCTATCCCGTTCTCACTGTCGAATCTAATCAAGCCCTTTTTAAAACCTACTTTATCCATAACATCATCACAGGCATCGATGCAGGCAGTGCAGTTGACACATTCCAGTTGCGTTCCATTTCTGATATCAATTCCGGTAGGACACACATGAACACACTGATGACAATCGATACAATCACCTTCAGTTCTTTCCTGATTTTTATGGATGATTCCTCTTGGCTCTCCTCTGTTATAATCATAGGCTATAACGATTGAATTTCTATCGAGCAGTACACCTTGTAAGCGACCATAAGGACAAACTACTAAACATACCTGTTCTCTAAAGTGGGCAAACACACCGTAGAATACGCCGGTAAAAAACACCAGTGAAAAAAAATCACCCAGATGTGAACCGGGTCCATCTATGACCAACTTCCCTAACTCATTTACACCAATTATATAAGCCAGAAAGGTATTTGCTATAAGGAATGAGATCAAAAAAAAGATTGAATGCTTCAGTGTCTTCTTCCTGATCTTATCAGCATTCCACGGACCTTTGTTCAATGCTTTTTGTCTGGTATAATCCCCCTCAATTGCATATTCGACCTTTCGGAATACCATTTCCATGAAAATGGTTTGTGGACAGGCCCAGCCACACCATACTCTGCCAAAAACCACTGTAAATAGGATAATAAAAACAAAAAATGTTAACATGGCAAGAACGAACAAGAAAAAATCCTGAGGCCAAAATGGCACGCCGAATAAAATAAACTTTCGTTCAAGGATGTTGAACAGGAACATGGGATGTCCATTCCATGTCCAAAATGGTCCGCTAAAAAGAAGGATCAGCAGAAAAATGGAAACTATCACCCGCTTATTGTGGAGAACCCCCTTCGGCATTTTGGGGTATATCCAATTCCTTTTACCTTCTTTGCTAATGGTAGAAATACTATCCCTGAATGATTCGTCTCTTTTAACTGAATCTATATTCTCACTCACGTTTAATTAAGTTTTGCTTGTTGAGTTGAATCGGAAGTTTGGGCAACTTCCGGTTCCTCCCATTTTTCCCCTTGAGGTTCTTTAGGGTCATGCGGGTTTGTACCTTGAAAGGTAAGGATGTAACTGCTTAGAGCTTGAATTTGCTTTGGAGCGAGCTGTGATTTCCATGATATCATACCTTTAGAAGGAACACCCTCGGAAATGACCTTAAAAATATTCTTTACTCCTCCGCCATGAATCCAAAACTGATCTGCAAGGTTAGGTCCAACACCACCTTGCCCGGCATCTCCATGACAGGCTACACAATTTTTCACATAGATACCTTGGGCTTCATTTAAGGCCATTTGATCTGAGACAATTTTTACATTTGCTTCAGTTACAAAATTTTCGTCGTTCTTAATTCTATTCTCCTTTTCTGCCTTAGCCAGAAGCATTGAATTATTATACTCTTCGATCTGCAGACTTCCTGTTCCACTTACATGATAATGTATAAGGTATACAAATGCAAAGACAATCGTTAGATAAAAACCCCAAACCCACCAGGGTGGTAATTTATTATCTAATTCACGAATGCCATCATAATTGTGATCCAGCATTACATCTGCTTCCTGCTCGACAGGGACTGATCTGGTCATCATCTTCATGAGTCGAGTCCATGCTGATGTAACTTTTTGTTCTTTTACTTCATGTTGCTTGTATTCCGGTTGATCATTTTTCTTAATGATCTCATGTCCTAAAACTTTGATGGCCCTGGACAATGTCATCATTACCGCAAGCACAATAAATAAAATAAATATCCAAAGGTAATTGGTCGACTCAAAAAATGCATCAGGCACTTTCGTTAGCGGACCAGGTTGATTAACCGGAGTTGCTTCCTGTGCAGACGCAATGGCAGCAAATGCATTCAGGCAAGCTACAAGAGCGAAGTACTTCAATTTGTTGATACGATTATTCATAAGCTGTATGAAATATTCATTGTTCAATTATTCTTATTTTTTTCATTAAAAGGTAATTGCGAAAGCTTTTCCAGTTGTTTTTTGTCGGCACGGAACAACCAAATAGTCATTGCCATAAAAAAAACAAAGAACGCAACTAAAGATAAAACCGGATAGGTATCAATACCATCTATACCATTCAAATAATTTTTAAACATGTTCTAATTTTTTTTTCTGAAATCATTTAATAGACAATTCATCTTTGCCGGCCTTTATGTCAATACCAAGTCGTTGGAGATAGGCTATCATTGCAATAATCTCCTTTTTGGAATCGACTGAAATACCTGCTTTCTTAAGATCACCAGCTATTTCTTCAGATTGTTTGGCGAGATCTTCATTTGCACGAAGATCATAACCTTCAGGATATGGAACACCTAATTTTTGCATGACGCGAATCTTAGCAGGAGTGCTTGATATATCAAGATCTGCTTCAGCCATGTGATCATAAGGAGGCATGATGGAGCCGGGTGACATAGAAGAAGGATCTATCATGTGATTGAAGTGCCACGAATTAGGGTACTTACCTCCAATCCGTGCCAAATCCGGTCCGGTCCGTTTCGAACCCCATTGAAACGGATGATCATAGACAAACTCACCGGCTTTTGAATACTGCCCGTATCGTTCAGTCTCAGATCTAAATGGTCGTATCATCTGACTATGACAGGTATAACAACCTTCCTTTATATATATATCTCTACCCTGAAGTTCCAAAGGAGTATAAGGCTTCACAGAGCTAATCGTAGGGATATTTGACTTAATAGTAAGCATTGGAATGATTTCAACAATACCTCCAATGAGAATAACGATGAGACTTACAATTAACATTTGAGCCGGACGACGTTCGATCCAACGATGCCAATGACCTTTGGGTTCCTGAGTTAATTTAATCAGTGCAGGAGCTTCTGCAGATTCATTGGCAAGGAAGCTACCTGCCTTTGCTGTCTTCCATAAATTATAGACCATCACACATGCACCAATGATGTATAAAGTACCACCGATCGCTCTCAATTTATACATCGGCAGGATCTGTACTACGGTCTCTAAAAAATTCGGATATTTAAGTATTCCATCGGCGGTGAATTCTTTCCACATCAATGACTGTGCAAAACCTGCCCAATACATTGGAATTGCATAGAAGATTATTCCTAGTGTAGCAATCCAAAAATGAAAGTTGGCGAGTTTTTTTGAGTGCAACTCGGTTTGATACAACTTTGGAATCAACCAATATAATATTCCAAAAGTCAACATTCCATTCCAGCCAAGTCCTCCAACGTGTACGTGAGCTACTATCCAATCAGTAAAATGTGCTACTGCATTCACATTTTTTAGCGACAACATCGGACCTTCAAAAGTTGACATTCCATATGCTGTAATGGCAACCACCATAAATTTCAGAACTGCACTTTCACGGACTTTATCCCAAGCACCTCTTAGTGTCAACAATCCATTTATCATTCCACCCCATGATGGGGCAAGAAGCATAACCGAAAACACCACACCGAGAGACTGAGCCCAATCAGGCAAAGATGTGTATAAGAGGTGATGTGGACCTGCCCAGATATAAAGAAAGATGAGTGCCCAAAAGTGGATGATCGACAATTTGTATGAATAGACCGGACGGTTCGCTGCTTTGGGAACGAAGTAATACATCAAACCTAAATAAGGTGTTGTTAAAAAGAATGCAACGGCATTATGCCCGTACCACCATTGAACCAAAGCGTCCTGAACGCCGGCAAAAACAGAGTAGCTTTTTAACAGACTAACCGGCAATGCCAAGGAATTTACTATATGTAATACAGCGACCGTAACAACTGTTGCGATATAAAACCATATTGCAACATATAAATGACGCTCTCTTCGCTTGATGATCGTGCCGAACATATTTATACCAAAGATCACCCAAACCAACGCGATCATTATATCAATTGGCCACTCCAATTCTGCATACTCTTTGCTGGTAGTGATACCCAATGGCAGGGTGATGACGGCACAAACAATGATCAGTTGCCATCCCCAAAAGTGGATCTTACTAAGGACATCACTATACATTCTGGCCTTAAGCAATCTCTGTAAAGAATAATACACGCCCATGAATATGCCATTTCCGACGAAGGCAAAAATGACGGCATTAGTGTGTAAAGGTCGGATCCTGCCAAAATTCAGGAAGGGGGCAATATTCATTGATGCGCTCGTTAATTCCAAGGCAGCAATCAATCCGACCAACATTCCAATTACTCCCCAAGCCACAGTGGCTATGGCAAAATTTCTAACCGTTCGGTTGTCATAATTAAATTGTTCGATACTCATAAATCCTCGTTTGTGTTTAAGTTTTCTTTGGGAGAGCCGGATTCCGGCAACTTCGAATCAAATAATATCCGTACAGAGGGAGTGTAATCATCGTCAAATTGACCATCTCTCACACTCCAAATAAAGGCAAGTAAAAAGCCTACAGCCAGCAACAAACTAAATATTATCAATAGAAATATTACACTCATAATTTCAAAATACCGGTCAAATATATTCCATTCCCGTAGTCGTAATTATGATTTGAAGCAATTAAAAATATGATTTTTATCATGCTCCAAAAACGCAAATTTGGTCCGGGGACATACATATTATCAGCTTTTCATTCTATTACCGGCAATTAGGTTACTTATCCCGCTGGTAAACACAATTATGCTAACTGAACTAAGAGGCATCAGTATGGCAGCAATTAGCGGTGACAGAGTCCCTTGCAATGCGTATGACAGGCCTATGATGTTGTAAAGGAGTGAAATAATAAAACTGGTAATAATGATCCTCCTGCTTATTCTGGCAAGTCCAATGAATTTAGCCAATTTAGAAAAACTTTCTGCCGAAAGAATTGCGTCAGAAGCGGGAGAAAAATTATTAATGTCATCAGAAACAGAAATCCCTATATCGCTTTTCTTTAAAGCTCCGGCATCGTTTAACCCATCTCCTACCATGAGAACAGATCTTTTGTCAGCTTGTAATTTACTAATGATACCCAATTTATCTATTGGTGATTGATTAAACCTGAAAACTGCCTTTTCACCAAATAATGTTTTTAAAAAAGCATGTTCTCCATTATTGTCTCCTGATAAGACCTCAAGTTTCAAACCCATTTTCTTCAAAGAATCAATCAGTTTGTCAAGATCCCGGCGATATGAATTCCCAAATTCAAAATAACCTCTTGGCGAATTGTCAAAAGACACAAAGACTTTTGTTTTATTAAATCCACCGGTCCGGGTAACAGAACCAATAAACTCAGCTGAACCAATTCGAACAAGGGTATTATTTATATAACCCTGAAGGCCCATTCCTGCAACCTCCTTAAAATGTTCTACCTTAATGTCAATATCTGACTTCAGGAAAGAATAAATTACACGACTCAAAGGATGAGAAGAATGCTTGACGAGAGAATAAATCAATTTTGATTCATGGTCAGATAATTTTTCCCCCACAAATGCAATGGAATTTGAATCCCGTCTTGTAAGAGTTCCTGTTTTATCAAACACTACTGTATCAACATTAGCTAACTTTTCAACAACTGTAACATTTTTAAGATAAAACTTATGTCTTCCGAAAATACGTATGATATTTCCAAGAGTGAAAGGAGAAGACAAGGCTAATGCACATGGACATGCGATTATTAATACTGCGGTAAATGCATTCCAGGCACGCAAGGTATCGCCTTGAAACAGCCAGAAAACCCAACCGCTTATCGCCAGCAACACAATTCCGATCGTGAAGTAATGACTTATTCTATTTACCAGATTTTGAAATGACTGCTCTGACTTTATATCGGCAAAAGCATCCTGATTCCAGAGTTGTGTCAAATAACTTTGAGATACTTTCTTGACAACTTTAAGTTCGATAGATTCACCTTTATGTCTTCCACCCGCATAAATCAAATCACCCCGCTCTTTCAATTGCAAGTCGGATTCGCCGGTAACAAAACTATAGTCAAGTTTCGCCGTTCCTTTATACAGAATAGAATCTGCAGGTATCAACTCATCATTTCTGATGATCAGATGATCGTCAGGTTCTATAGACGAGACAGGAATGGACACTTCCTCCACAGAGCCCTTCTTTTTGCACATCACAGAAATCGGAAAAAAAGATTTATAATTTCTATCAAAAGAAATTGTTTTGTAAGTCTTATCCTGAAACGCTCTTCCCACCAGCATAAAAAATACCAAGCCGGCCATCGTATCAAGATAACCCGAACCTGTGGAAGAAATAATCTCAACAAGACTTCGGATGAACATCACGGCTATACCAAGAGCTATAGGCACATCAATATTTAATATTTTATTGCTTATGCCTTGCCATGCGCTTTTGAAAAAGGGAGCACTACAATAAAAAATAACAGGAATAGATAAGATCAGATTAATGTAATTAAACACTTTATCAAAACCATGGTCCAGTGAGTCCGAAATTGAAAAATATTCCGGAAAACTGAAGAGCATGATATTACCGAATACAAATCCTGCAAGACCGATGCGATAAACACCGGAACGATCTACTTTTCTGCTCCTGGAACCGTCGAGATCTGTCATATCCAAATGAGGCTCATAACCGATCTTCGACAAGACTGCGACTAACTCGCTAAGTTGTAATTTCTTTTCATTATATGTAATGCTCGCTGTCCTCTTAATAAAATTTACTTGTGATCGAATAACGGCCGGTATCAACGTACTTAAGTTTTCCAACAGCCAAATGCAGCTACTGCAATGCATTTGCGGAATGTAAAAAGTGACTACGGCAGTATTTCCATCGCTATACTGCAACATACTGCTTCTTACCGACTGTTCATCCAAAAAACCAAAACGATTACCTGCTTTAACTTCTTTAAGTGAATTTCCGGGAGATCTGTTAAGATTATAGTAAGAGTGCAGATTGTTTTCTGTCAATATTTCATATACCAATTTACATCCCTGACAACAAAATATCCGGTTCTCAAAACGAAGCGAATCATCATTACACATCTCGCCACAGTGATAACAATCAAGAGCAATTTGCCGGTCTAACATTATGGATGTATAAATTGTCTTAGAAAATATCTATATTACTAATTGATAGCTTGAGACTAAATTTGAATAACCGGAAATCAACAAAACAAAAATAAGATGAGAGCCTAGTTCAAGCATTCCAACCCACTTAATTTTTAATTTATTGTACCAGGAACCAAATATCAGAACTTGCAATGCTTTAATCAACAATAAAAATGAAAATAATACTGTGAACCAATCCACCCCAAGAAAAATCAGAGTAAAAATAATTACAGGAACAGTATAGAGTAAAGTATAATTTGAAGCAATCTTTTTGAGACGTGACTTTACAAGAAAGATACTTTGTCCAAAATATGCAGACATCAACAAACCTACAATCAGCAATGTGGCAATATCAGGTGTCTTGTCGGGATTAAAAGATAATAATCCTGCAAAAGCAAGAAATGCAAAGGTGACCCATTCAGCAAATACACTTTTTTGCTTCTTCATTAAGGAGAGCCACACGAAAACAATTCCAAAAATTAAAAATACGGGAAGAGAATATACTAATAATTTGAGATATATTAATAGGACTATTGACAAAAAGCATGCAAGCACAAAGTATGTAACCAACCAAAATCTTTTCCTCTCGGGTAAAGGTGATTTTCTTCCAATGGCTTCTGTCATCAATTCAACAAGATTCAATGCTACTAAAGAGAAGATCAACAAGAGAGGTTGAAGCCAATGAAATTGTTCACTGAGAACAAGTGCAATTACCCAACTGATCATTAAGTTGATATATGCACCATGTTGCTTCGACCAATATGGCGGCAGATAAAATGAGATTCTTTTTATCAAAGAAACATTGAAGCCGGACAATGCTATCAAGAAAAATTGAATTAGCGTTAAACTATTAATTGTATTTAATGGATGGTTCAACGATCACTTCTGCCTTCACTGAATTACTAATAATGCAGTATCGTTTTGCCTTATCCAATAAATTCTCAACGATATGTGAACCCGGGTCATTTTGAAAATCGATTACGGGATTTAAAACAAATTTTGTAGCCTCAAACATCCCTTTACCTTCTTTTTCTATTTCGACTTTTCCTGACACTTTCAAGTTTCTAACTTTTACTTTTAACAGTTTAGCAAAATACATGAATGTAGTTACGTAGCACGATGAAATCGATGCCAAGATCAAATGTTCCGGTGACCAGACAGAATCAGTTCCATTAAATTCAGGTGGCGCAGCCACAAGAATTGGCATTCGGTTGCCGGCTCTAAGTAATGCTTGATCTTGTTCTACATCCCAAACAAGGTTAACATCGTAAGTGTGTGTAATCTTTTCTAAGGTGCTCATGGATTCTTTTTTTCCAAAAGTCGTAAATCTCGCGATAGACCTTTATGAGAACCGTCACAGAATGAGATGACGAATGTCAGGTATCACAATTCCGGTCTTTATGTTCAAATTAATATTGGAGTGAAAATTCAAAAACAAACAGCTTAGCAATAATCATGGCACCAAAGGAGCTTTATCGATTAAAAAACGAAATACAAAATTGAAACTAAAAGCAAAATGATGGCAATTACCAGGTATAATTTGGATTCAACAGGGAATTCATAGCCGCAAACCGGACATATCTTCGAAGCCGAATCAATCTCCATAGCACAAGATGGACACTCCTTGTTTTTCATTATTGGCAATTTTAAAATCTTAAAAATAAGAAATAACGAAGGAATGAAACAAAATTGCCCTTGAAATCCTAAATTGAATGGGCCTAGGTGGCTACTTACTTAAACAGACCGACAAAATGCCAGCAGAAAACCTGCTCAAAGTTAGTTCAAGGGCTAATTTTAGCTTTATTCAAGGAATTTTATCAAAATAAAGCTAAGTCATTGCCCAAAAAACATTTTGCTGTTCGAAATATTTTTCTAAATTCGTTTCCCCTAAAAATTTCAAGGTCATGAAATTCTTTCTCCTCCTAGCCCTTTCTGTAGCTACGATTTTACCTGTACAATTATACTCGCAGGATCCGGAACCATTTGAACTTTTTCCTGAAATTACCTCTTCGGGAGAATCAATTCAGTCATTCATCCCTCAAGGCTGGAGCCTGAGAGACTCCAGTTCAGGATTATTGGATGATGATGAGCTGCTTGACTTTGCAATAGTCATCCAACTTGATGACACCCTACTTTTAAGCAAGATTCTCGGAGATGATACAATGACTGAAGAATACCGTCCACGAATTTTGATGATATTATCTAAAACGGCAGATAATACTTTCAGAAAATCCTGTCAAAGCAACCAGGCTATCCTTGCCGAAAACGAAGGTGGCATGTTAGGGGATCCATTTCAAAGTTTGGAAATAAAGAACCATGAACTGTCTTTTAGTTTCAAAGGTGGAGCTGCTGTTGAATGGGGCCTTGCCTACCACTTTAGATATAGTGATGGTGCATTTTACTTGTTTCAAGCTTTATCAAATGGAAAAGGACAAGGGGAAACCTATCAATACGAATATAATTTGCTTACCGGAGAATTAAGTATTGAAATCAGAGATGAAAAGGACCCTAGGGAAAACATGAAATATTCCAAAATTCGTGAGGCCTCCGATCAACCTAAACTGGAAAACTTCCTGCCTCTGAGTTACGTCGTCGATGAAAGCGAAGGAATAATATTTTAGTTCGTCAGACTGTAGAACTAAAAATCACCGAATCAGGCTGCCTGGCCCATAATCGTTGATCAAAAGCCATACAAATATTTCGTACGAAAGGGCGACCTTTTTCAGTTACAATTAATTTGTCATTATTTATTTTAAGCAACCCATCTTCTTTCAGTTCTTTTAGTCTGTCAATGGTGCCCCCCAGCATTTCTTTAAACAGACTATTTCCCGTCCATGATGTTTCGAAGTTGCACATTAGCTCCTGAATATGTTTTCTGATCTCAAGGTCTTCAGCACTCAATATATGACCTTTTAGAATTGGAAAACTTCCTCCGTTCAATAGTTTCACATACTGCTCAACTACTTTTACATTTTGAACAAAACAATTCCAGGAATCACTGATAGACGAAACACCCAGACCAATTAACAATTTTGTGTCATTGGTTGTATAACCCATGAAGTTTCTATGCAAATTATTTTTTGTGTAAGCTTCAAATAACGTATCGGATTTGAGAGCAAAGTGATCCATTCCAATTTCCACATAACCTGCATCTTCAAGCATCGCTCTTCCCAACTCATAAAGATTTCTTTTCTCTTCTCCTGATGGAAGATCAAGTTCAGTAAATCGTCTTTGTCCGGGCTTCACCCAGGGTACGTGTGCATAGGAATAGAATGCAATCCTATGAGGTTGCAGTTCTCTGACATGAAAGATTGTATTTTTTATACTAGCCTGTGTCTGCAGAGGCAGACCGTAAATAAGATCATAATTGACAGAAGTGTATCCAATATTTTTAGCCCAATTAGTAACTGTTCTAACCTGCTCAACAGACTGAATTCGGTTTATTACACTCTGGACTTTTGGATCGAAGTCCTGCACACCGAAACTGACGCGTCGAAAACCAAGTTTATAAAGCGTCAGAAGTTGATCTTCACTTGTGTAATTCGGATGGCCTTCAAAACCAAATTCAAAATTTTCTGCTATGTCAGATTCACTTAAAATTCCGTCAATCAATAATTTCAGGTTCTCAGATTTAAAAAAAGTTGGAGTTCCTCCGCCTAGATGAATTTCACGGATCTTTGGCCGACCGGGTAACTGATGCGTATACATCTTCCATTCTTTTAATACTGCCTGAATATAAGGCAGTTCAACAGAATGATTAACAGTGATGCGGGTATTACATCCACAATACGTACACAGGCTCTCACAATAAGGCAAGTGAATGTACAAACTGATGCCGTTGCTGTTCGTAGAAATAAAAGTTTCCTTCATCAAGTTCAACCAGCTTTCTATACCAGGTGAGTTATCCCAATACGGTACCGTTGGATAACTTGTATATCGTGGTCCTGCAACATTATATTTCCGGATCAATTCAGTTTCCATTGTCACTAAATTTTTCTATTATTTCTGAGAAAGCTGTTGCTGTTTCATGAAGTCTTGTTGATACCAGGAAAATGTTATCAGGTAAGCTCGTGAGAATTCGTTCTCTCATGTCCAAGAGTAAATTTTCACATGTCGGTTGATAAGGGACAAGAAGGAGATTACCAAAAACAAGATTGAGGTCAAGCTGATTTCCAAGAGCGGAAAGCTCGTTCAAAACGGTTGAATGGTCAAAAATATTCAACACGGCTTCATTCACGATTGACTTAAGCTGACCAAAATCTATTACCATCCCTAACTTAGGGTTTCCGGCTTCAACAATCGGATATCCGGCAACAGTTACATCAAGTCGGTAAGAATGGCCGTGTATATTTTTACAAGGTCCATCATAGTCCATCAAGGCATGTGCCATTTCAATGCTAAACTGTTTTGTTACTCTGACTAACAATGCTTTTCTAGTTTATCGCACAAAACTAAACCATACAAATCGTTAGAGTATGATAAATATCATGCGGTCACCGAAACCATACAGCACCATACAGATTTCAATCTGTCAGGAATTTTATGACAAAAAAAAGACAAATGGATCCGTGTATTTATCTGCTGAAATGGATAGTTACCTACCTAGTGATCATCGTCCTCTTCTAAAACGGGTGATGCAATTGTATTGTCTCTAATTTCTGAATGTCGGATCTTACCACCCTCTAAGCCGGTATAGGCTAGCGAAATCACAGAAATAAAACCAAATAATAGAATAAATAAATTTAAAAGGTTCCTTAATCTTTCAGAGACAAAAAACCAAAGAAGGGAAATTAACCCCAATAGTTCTATCATCCAAATAGAGAACTCTGCTGCCTCTTCGTGCGAATGAATAATTTCATGCGTTACCCCCGGCAATTCTTCTACTGCTTCTTCCGCAGGTTCTCCCGTAAGAAAGACCGGAATCGCAATGAGTGCTGAAAAAACAAATCCAATAAGTGCAGTACGTACAAGTATATTTTCAGACATGATTCTGCCTGAAATAAATAGCAGCAAAGAAAATATTGCTCCCAATATGGCAACATGATTTAACAGTAAATGAATATGAACCGGATTCATAATTTGGATTTTTAGGTTTGAATAAAAAAGTGCATTATTCTATACAAAGTTATGATAACACAAAGTACGAAGCAAAATTTAAAATATGCTAATATTTCCTAATCTTTCTAAATAATTAATAGGATCAAGACACTCTATTTATAAGTAAGCTCCTTCAATCTCTCCGGTTTAAGAATACTGATCAACTTACCTTGCGTTTCAATAATATTTTGAGAATTTAACTCCGAAACAATTTTTGAAACCTGCTCCTTTGTAGTACCCGCCAGGTTAGCGATGTCCTGCCTGCTAAGTATAAGCTTAAGAGGCTTCCCGGGCCCTTCCGACCCGAATGCAGCTTCCATCGTTATAATGGCATCAGCAACTTTCTGAGGAACGGTCATAGTAGCAAGTTTCAAAGATTTTTGTTCTAACAATGCCATCTGCTTCCTGAAAAACTTAAGTAGTTCTATCGCCAGCTCCGGAAACTGCTCCGTCAATGACATAAAACTTTGATAATCCAGAAAACAGACAGTCGTATCAATAATTGCCATTGCAGACACTTCGTATTCATTTTTATCTTCGGATGCATCAATTCCAATTACATCTCCCGGTCCGGCAAATCGAAGGATCACATCTTGTCCACGATTATCAGATTTATAAATTTTAACCTGACCGCGTTCAATAAAATATATCCCTTTTGCTGCACTCCCTTCCATAAGAATTCGCTGTCCTGCTATAAAGTACCCAACTTTCTTTAAACCGGTTATAAGATCAAGGCATTCTTCTGAGCAATTTCTTAAAACTGAACAATCTTTGGTGTGACATTCTGAACACTTTATTAATATTTGACCTGAAACAGGTTTTTGCATAGTATTATTATTTCAATTGTTATTGCAATGGATAAACTCTTATATATCCTTTTCAAAACTGATGATATACTTAATTATGCCAATAGAACATAAAACCTCATCTCAATAAGAGCCAATAGTCTTCACCGAAAAATATCTCAGTAATGAATATTTTCAGATGACTTTCATCATTTGCGACTCTGACACAAATCATCTATTGAATAGTGTTTTTTTAGCAATATCACAGGAAATTTATTATGTATGTTCACGACTACTGTTTCTGGAAGAGATTTAGAATATCTTAGGGAAAAGTGTTATATATACAACCCGGAAAACACTCCATCCAAATTAAACATCCTCAATAACATTTCCAAGCGTCGATTAAATTCAGCTTCAATGATCCTGAGGTATCAGGACATAATGCTTTTTCTTGCTGCTTATCCTGATACCAAAAATATCTATGAACATGCAAATAATGAGATCGACAGAATTAACAGACTATCCGAATTACGGCTTTACAAGGCAAAGCAAAATAAACAAGTTTCATTTGCAGGTAGCGGCTTAGCTTCCTCTTATTTCATCGGATCATTCAGCCATGCAATGTGTAAATGGCTGCTGGACAATTTTCCGGAAAGTATTTCATTTCACAGTTTTGGAGACTCTTGTAATTCTACTCAGGAAATATTAGGAATGTTTCTACTCCCTGCTGAAACCGCTTTGCAGGAAAATTACGGTTTATCGGTAAAACGCTGGCTTGAACAAGCCGGTGCAAATAAAAAAGACACTGATCCATTATCCTGGATGCTCAAGACATTGGGTAGTCAGGAAATCCCGGGAATGCTTAGGGATTTTATATTTGACGGACTAGAATTGTATATATCTTTTGATATTGGCAAAAAGAATGCACAAGGACTATTAAGAGCGCCTTGCGGAGGAACATACTATCACCGGGATGGAATTCTTAAAAAAATCGACCTGACAACAGTAATAAATAAAAATATAGGGAAACCTCTGACACTTAGTAAAAATCAAAAAAGCGAATATCTCAGAGTAGCCAGGTTTGCCCTACTCCACTTAAGCAGAGAGACTGATCCTGTGAGTTATTGTGAAGAAGACGGGATAGAAGTTTACGATCTAGATAGAGGATTTAGTATAGCACTATACTATTTGCCCCCTGAACGAAGGAATCCTGTCGATGCTTATGTCGGATACATGATCTTTAAAAACAGAATCCCATGCGGATACGGTGGAGCATGGCTTTTTGGAAACAAAGCAAAAATAGGTTTGAATATTTTTCCGGCTTTCAGAGGAGGAGAATCCGCATTTTTGTTCTCACAGATTCTTCGAACCTACAAAAAGAGATTTAACCTAAGATATTTTGAAGCAGAGCCCTATCAAATAGGACTTGAGAATCCGGAAGGAATTAAATCAGGTGCATTCTGGTTTTATTATAAGCTTGGCTTCCGTCCTTTGCAGACTGATCTTTACGAGCTTGCAAGGCAAGAAAATGATAAGCTTAGACTAGATCCAAAACACAGAACACCTTACGAAAAGCTTAAAACACTGGCTCATTCAATGATGTTCTTAGATACCCTTAACCCTAAGCAAAAGACCAGCCAACTAATACCTGACAGTATCAACATATCAAAAGTTATTACAAGTCTTATACATTCGAATTTTGAAGGTGACAGAATGCGTGCGTTAAATTATTTCAAAAAAGAGTTAAATCGAAAGTGTGGAATTTCATCATCAATTTTTAAGAAGCAAAACGAAAAATCCATTTTTAATTCTCTTGCTCCATTTCTCTATGTTTTAATAATGGAATCCACTATTAACAAGAAAGAAAAAAGTGCTTTGGTCCGTTTGATAAAATCAAAGGCAGAAAAAACAGAATATAACTATTTAAAAAATGCAAGAACTTTTCAGAGTCGCCTACAAAAAGCGATCACTAAAACAAAATAAATGCGGATCATTGTATTATTATAAGAATGATCCGCATTAACATAGAGAACTAGCTACAACCAAGACTGGTCCCACAGTTTAAACACTTGTAACAAGACCCCGACCGAATGGTTATGTGTCCGCAAGTATTGCAAACAGGAGCATCACCCATCATATTACCAAGATATTCCTGCTTGGGATCTATGGATTTAAGTGCATGGTGTTCGGCCTGAGGTGTTGAAGATTTCTTCTCTTCTATTCGGTAATTCGCTTTATCTGTCTTCTCTTTATCAGGATGGACTTGTACAAGATCTGTCCTTTGTAAATATTCCAATGCAAGGAGACGAAAGATAAAATCAATAACAGAAGTAGAGGTTTTAATATTTGGATGCTCAACCGGACCGGATGGTTCAAATCTGGTGAATGTGAATTTTTCAACAAACTCTTCCAGAGGAACTCCATATTGCAATCCAATTGAAACAGAAATTGCAAAGCAATTTAACAACGACCTGAATGAAGCGCCCTCTTTGTGCATATCAATAAATATTTCACCCAAAGTACCATCGCCATATTCACCTGTTCGAATAAAAATAGTGTGCCCTCCTACCTTAGACTTTTGAGTAAACCCGGGTCTTTTCTCAGGAAGTCGCTTACGATTGACTATATTTGATAATTGTCTCTTGAAAGTGGTATCATCTGAGAGGTTAATCAATCTTCGGGCAGCTTCTAAAACTTGCTCCGCACTAAGGTGCTCCTGAAGATTTTTTTGGACGGCCTGTAAATCTTCTTCTTTATCATGTTTTCGTTTGTTGGACTTTGAAGACAAGGGCTGTGACAACTTCGACCCATCACGATAAAGCGCATTGGCTTTTAATCCCAAGCTCCAGCTGAGTTCATAGCATTTTTTAACGTCATCCACTGTCGACTCATTCGGCAAATTAATTGTTTTAGAAATTGCACCCGAAATAAATGGTTGAACAGAAGCCATCATTCTTATGTGACCTTCAGCAGAAATAAAACGAATTCCTGTACCGCATTTATTTGCACAGTCGAATACAGGGAGATGCTCTTCTTTCAAATGAGGTGCACCTTCGACAGTCATCGACCCACAAACGAAATGATTTGCGGCATCAATTTGCTCCTCATTAAATCCAAGGTGACTTAGCATATCAAAACTAGGAGACATATATACTTCCCTCCCAATGCCTATATTCTGAAGAAACATCTCACCAAGTGTGAAAGGATTAAAAATAAATCGGATGTCAAATGCTTTCTCTGCTGCCGACTCTACAATTTCCAATTCCTTTTTTCCAAAACCTTTTGTTCGCAATGACTCTTCATTGATATACGGTGAATTGATAAAGCTACCACTTCCTTTTGCGTATTGTATGATATCGGAAATTTGCAATTTTGAATAACCAAGATTTTGCAAAGCCTGTTGAACGCTTTGATTTACAATTTTAAAATAACCACCTCCTGAGAGTTTTTTAAATTTCACCAACGCATAGTCCGGTTCTACACCTGTGGTATCGCAATCCATGACAAGACCAATTGTTCCGGTCGGAGCAATAACAGTCACTTGTGCATTTCGATAACCAAATTGCTCACCATTTTTTAAAGCCTCATCCCATACGGTACAAGCAGCTTTCAGCAAATAATCAGGACAATTTGCTGCATCAATTCCTTCCGGTTTGATCTCGAGTCCTTCGTAAGCATTTGATGCCTGATAAGCTGCATATCTATGATTCCTGATCACGCGTAACATATGTTCACGATTAGCTTCAAACCCTTTGAAAGGCCCAAAAACTTCCGCCATTTCAGAAGAAGTTAAATAAGCTGTACCACTCATTATAGCAGTGATCGATGCTGCAATGGCTCTTGCTTTGTCACTATTGTAAGGAATGCCGGACACCATTAATACTGAACCGAGGTTGGCGAATCCTAAACCAAGTGTTCGATATTCATAGCTAAGTTTGGCTACTTCTTTCGATGGGAATTGAGCCATGAGTACAGAGATATCGAGAACTATTGTCCAAAGCCGGCTTGCATGCTGAAATGCCGGAATATTAAACTCTGTTGTCTCATCGTCAAAAAACTTACGCAAATTTAATGACGCAAGATTACAAGCGGTATTATCAAGAAACATATATTCAGAACAAGGATTTGACGCCTTTATTCGTCCACCTTCAGGGCAAGTATGCCATTCATTAATCGTGGTATCAAACTGAACACCGGGATCAGCACATGACCAGGCAGCGTCAGCAATTTCATTCCATAAAGTTTCTGCAGGGATGGATTTTAGTATGGCCCCATCTTTCCTTGCAGTTAAATGCCAATTGCCTCCTTCCTTGAGCGTTTTAAAAAAACTATTGGGAATGCGTATTGAATTATTTGAATTTTGCCCTGATACCGTGGCATATGCCTCTCCTTCATAATCCGATGAAAATCCTGCAGAAATAAGAGCTGCTACTTTCTTTTCTTCATTCTTCTTCCAATTAATAAATTCTAAAATTTCCGGATGATCAAGGTCCAGGCTCACCATTTTAGCTGCTCTTCGAGTCGTACCTCCCGATTTAATAGCGCCTGCAGCCCTATCTCCAATTTTTAAAAATGACATTAATCCTGATGAATGTCCACCACCTGATAATTTTTCAGACTCACCTCTAATGGCTGAAAAATTTGTTCCCACACCACTACCATACTTAAATATTCTTGCTTCTCGCAGCCAGAGATCCATGATTCCACCGGGATTAACAAGATCATCATCAACAGACAATATAAAACAAGCATGCGGCTGAGGACGCTCATATGCTGATGTAGAAATATGTACTCTCTCTGTTTTCGGTTCTACGTAATAATGACCCTGGCTTTCACCTTCGATTCCGTATGATGAAAACAATCCTGTATTGAACCATTGTGGAGAATTTGGAGCGGCATATTGTCCAAGAAGCATAAATACTAATTCATCGTAAAATATCTGTGCATCACGCTTCGAGTCAAAATAATTATTCTCTTTACCCCAATTAGTCCAGCAAGAAACCATACGATGCACAACCTGCTTGATGGAATGCTCTGCACCTAAGGAACCATCTTCCTGAGGAACACCGCTACGACGAAAATATTTCTGGGCAAGGATATCTGTAGCTACCTGCGACCAATCTGCAGGGACCTCAACATTTTTATCTTCAAATACTATGTCACCCTTAGGGTTCCTTATCACAGAATTTCTTGTCTCGTACTCAAACTGATCGAAAGGAGAGAGTGAATCTTCAGTAAAATACCGGTCTATTTTTAAACCGTCAGCTTGAGGTTTGTCTGCTTTGTTAATCTGTTCATTTGATCTTTTTTCCTGCTTCATAATAATTCTAATTTAGACAACGAAGAACTTCATCACAGAAAGAAGTAAACATGACAAGCATCATTTAAAACGATCAATTAATAAACAATAAATTGATGAAAAATATTTCAAATAGCTCCGAAAGTAACTTTTCGTAGCATATATTATATGAAAATAATTAAAATACAGATATTAAACAACAAATTTCTAAGAAACTAATCTGAAAAAATGAATATGACTTATCAGACTCAAAAACAGATTGAATATGGAAATCTGCATTCAGAAATTGATCAGAATGGATTAGAAACTGACGGGTCAGTCAAAAGGCTTGTATCGGTAAGGGTTTTCAGAAATGCAACCAGATCCGCTTTTTCGACACCGGTGAGCAATAGACCATATTCCTTAAATGACTTAGTCATGATCGGATCAATGTTCGGAGAATTCCAATGCACACCTGAATTATAAAACTCAACAACCTCTTCCAAAGTTTTGAAGCGACCATCATGCATATAAGGTGCGGTAAGTTCAATATTACGTAAAGTAGGAGCACTGAACTTTCCCATGTCTGTAGCTAAGCCTGTATAGAGATAACGCCCCAGATTCAAACCTGTGAATACAGTATCCATCCCTGTATTATTAAAAGTATTATTTGTAAAAAGAGGTGTCCCGTGGCAATGAAAACAATCTCCTCTCTCAGTATAAAAAATATTTGCTCCATCCATTTCTTCTGCAGTGAACACAGTTTCCCGGCGAGATACTTTGTCAAATTTCGAGTTATCTGAAACGATAGTACGTATGAATTGGATGAGTGAATTGGCAATCGTTTGTTGAAGTTCTGGAACAGATAATGCAGCAACATCATTTACGTTGAATGCTTCCCGGAAATATTTAGGATACAAAGGATGAGACTTCAACCTTTTAACCACAGTGTCCATATTTGAATTAAAAAATTCAGGGCCGAAATCTGCCAGAGGAACGTGCTCCATAAATTGTGCCTGACCATTCCATAAGAAATCCGGATTCCAGGCTAAGTTTACAACAGGCGGAACGCTGACTGTATCACCTGAAGGATTTATATGATATGGAACCGCGAAAGCCTCACTTTGAGGATGACAACTTGAGCAGGACAGTCCATTACTGGATAGAATATTATCATAAAACAACATTCTCCCAAGTCGAACACCTTCAACAGTAGTAGGATTCCAATCAGTAATAAGTGGTGGAGGAAAACCTGCCGGTGTTCTAATCTCTAATGGTGTTGGAACATAACGATTGGCCAATAGCTGTTCTTCTTCACTTTCTTTCTTGCAGGCATTTACAAGAAGGACAGGTAAAAGCAAGATCAGTATTTTTATAAATGATTTCGCATTCATTGGACAGAGAATACATCAACTCCATTATTTCTAAGTTTCATCATCGCAGCCATTACTCCCATGGAATAATTTCCGTCAATGTTGAAATCATAAATCTCAGGATCTCGAAACCATTCGTTAAGGTTCATCATCAAACTAATATCTGAACGGCCTGAAACAATTTGAATATGTTTCCAAATCATGCTCTCCACTAAATATTCATTCCTTCCAAGATGCATGGCAAATCCATAGTTTCCTGCGCTATCGCTGGCATGACCTTCAAATTTCATGAAATGATAGCCACCCCCCATAGGCACAGGCCATTCCATATTCAGGTTGTCAGAAGTAGCAGGAAGAGCATTTGTTAAATTTTGAACTGAATCCAATCCAATATAAAATTTGATACCTATATAATGACCTGCAGGTACTCCTGAGATAGTAAACTCATTAGTTGTTGAACGAAATGCATCGACAAACACATAATCCTTAATTGGTAAAAGGGAACTGTCAGAATTGACAAGTGCGATGCGGCTCAGGTAATACCACAATCTGCTGACACTATAATTATTCCCGGCATCATTTGAATATATAAGAGTATCGCTCAGCAATGGCTGCCCATCCACCTCATAATTCAATTTAATGTCGAGTGTATTTGTAACGGCCGGAATTACATCATCATTATTATCTTTTTTACAAGCATAAAGCAGGGAAAACAACAACGAAAGCAAAAGTACTGTACGAAGATTAAGCCATAATTTTTCCATTTACAAATAAACTAAACTATAACTTAATTATCCCTGACCAAAATCACAATCAGGTTTATGAATTCGTATCCCGATTCTCAAATAAAATCCTTATACATAGTCTGGTCAAGGGGAAAATCAATAAACTAAATCCGATTAAAATTATAATGCCAAAAAACGAGATTGCACCAAAGAAGGGCATCAACTTTTCAAATAATACATTGTGAGGGTCAATATTCTGATTTAAGGCTTTTTTAAATCCTACAAAAAGTAATAGTATCCAAAAAAATACAAGTCCGAAATTACTCAACCAAAAACCTCTGATTATCCATAATTTTGATCGCATAAAATTAATTATGCTCACCCTGGAAACAAGATAAGTGATAGACGCAAAAAGGATCATCGTATTTATTCCAATTGTAGTGCCCATAGCGTGTGCTACGGTAATATGTGTACCATGAGTATACAAATTGATAGCAGGTATAGAAATTGCTATTGCAAGCATGAGATTAAAGAAAATCCAAAAGTCTGCTGCCAAAAGAAATCGATAAGGAACATGATGAATATTCTTTTTAGCCTGATCAAGTGTTGATCGCCATTGACGAATTATATTTGCCAGAATAAGGAGTTCGGTCATGCTTATAATATAAGCTATATTTCGGATCAATGGAGATGCAGGAACAATGTAAGTATGATGTCCCCAGTTAAACATTAAATTGGTAAGGCCTAAAAAATAAAGAAAAAAGTTTGTTTAGAGTTTGCAACATTTGAATTTCCGCTAATCTTTTCCATGACATAAAATGCTGTTCCATATACGAGCATATTCCAGGAGCCAACCATAGAGCCAAGTGCTTTCCATTGAACTGTTGTATCCCTTATGATGTTCTCACCAAAAAAACCAATGAGCCACAATTGGGATTCCAAAAATGTTATGAGAAAAAAAACCAGACCAGTAGCCCACATCCAAATATAAATCGGAGCAGTCTTCAAAGAAATTCTAATTGTTTTAAAAAAATTAAACATGAATAAGACCCAATAAAAAACTATAGGTACTCCAAGCCATGGAGGGAACTCCAGATATTCACGACCGCCGAATTTTCCCATCGAATATGCTACGAAAGTACAGATGCTCACGAATAATAACAGCATAGCGTGCAGCCAGGCCAGTCGAATCGAATGCACATGTCTGCCGGTAATATCCTGTATGTAATAATACACACCGCCGGTAGCAGCAGTGAATATCCATGAAATAACCAGGCTCACATGCAAAGGTCTGACAGTAGCAAATGAAAAAGCCTCACGTAGCCAGGCAGGAAAAATATATTGCAAACTTCCAATGACACCAAAAAGCATCCCAACAAAGAGAAAAATCATCGAAATAGAAATAAAGAAAAGAACAAGTCTTGACTCCGGTTTCTCACCGATCTCAGTTACCTCTTCATTTAGAAACTTTTCAACTCTCATTTAGCTTTTTCGGAAGTACAATTTCTAAGTTACATAACACTTTAATCTTTATTGACTCAACTCTTCAAAATGAGCAGTAAAATGTCTAAGGAATGCCGGCTCTTGAATAATTCTTAAACCCTTTACTTGTTTTTTGGTTTTCACAATTTCTTCAAAGACTTCAACAACGTAGTCAATATGACTTTGGGTATAAACTCTTCGGGGAATAGCCAGTCGTACAAGCTCCATTTCAGCCGGTATCAAAGCACCTTTTTCATCGTACTTCCCAAACATTACAGAACCTACTTCAACACTACGAATACCTCCTGTACGGTAAAGACTACATACCAATGCCTGTCCAGGATACTCAGAGACCGGAATATGCTCATACAACTTATCGGACTCAATATATACTGCATGCCCACCGATAGGAAAAATTACCGGAACGCCCATCTCCTTTAGTGCATTTCCTAAATAAGTGGTGCTCCGGATTCTGTACTTCAAATAATCTGCATCAAAGACTTCTTTCAATCCAACAGCAACGGCTTCCATATCTCTGCCTGACAATCCTCCATAAGTTGTGTATCCCTCAGTAATTATCAGCAATTGAGTGCAAGCATCTGCAAGAGACTTGTTACGCAAAGCAAGAAAACCACCCATATTCACTAGTGCGTCCTTTTTTGCACTCATGATACAGGCATCTGCCAGGGCGCACATTTCCTGTGCAATCAAATAGAATGTATGACCTTTATACTCATTTTCATTTTGATGAATAAAAAATGCGTTCTCTGCGATCCTACAAGCATCCAAAACGAAGACAATATTCTTGCTCTTGCAAAGCCGGCTTACGGCGATAGCATTTGCCATGCTTACCGGCTGACCTCCTCCACTATTATTGGTTACTGTCAGTATCACAGCAGCTACATTTTCCGCACCGACATTCTCAATCCATTCCCCCAGTTTATCCACATCGAGATTGCCCTTGAATGGAAAATCTGAACTGAAGTTTCTTGCCTCTTCAATCGGTAAATCAACAGCTTTTGCCCCACTAAATTCAATGTTAGCCCGGGTAGTATCAAAATGTGTATTGCTAAAAAAATATTTCCCGGCACCACCCAAATGATTATATAAAATTCGTTCAGCCGCTCTACCCTGATGTGTAGGTAGTATATAAGGCATAGATGTAAGATCCCGAACTGCATTTTCGAATCTTGTCCAACTTCCGGCACCTGCATATGATTCATCAGCCTGCATCATTGCTGCCCATTGCTGACTACTCATTGCAGAAGTTCCACTATCTGTTAAAAAGTCGATCAACACCTGATCACTATTAAGCAAAAAAGGATTAAAGTGTGCACGACGTAAATACTCCTCTCTTTGAGACCTGGTACTAAATTGAATCGGCTCAATGCTCTTTATCCTGAACGGCTCAATGATTGTTTTGAAATGCATAAGTTTATCGATCAATGTTACAATGGTTCAAATCTTGCCTGGAAGAAGCGAAGGTACTTGGGCTCATAGGTCATTTTTAATCCTGTGATCTTTTTACGATTCTTGAAAACTTCATAGACACTTTCTGCCACAACATCCATATGAGCTTGCGTATATACCCGTCGCGGAATGGTGAGCCTTACCAATTCAAGAGCAGGATAATAGTGGTCTCCCGTCTCCACATTTCTGCCTGCTGAAACAATTCCTCTTTCCATGCTTCTTACGCCACTATCTAAATAAATTTCTGCTGCAAGAGCTTGGGCAGGAAACTGTGTCTGCTTAAGATGCGGTAGAAATTTTCTGGCATCAATAAAAATGCCATGTCCGCCAATAGGTAAAACGATTGGAATTTTCATTGCAGTTAACAACTTACCCAGGTATTGCACTTGCCCTACTCTAGCTCTCACATGATCATCATCAACAGATTCTGCTATACCCATAGCCATGGCTTCCATATCTCGTCCGGCAAGTCCACCATAAGTGTGTAATCCTTCATACACAACAACAAGATTACTCGCTTCCTCATAAATCTTCTTTTCATTCACAGCAAGGAAACCACCTATATTGACCAGAGCGTCTTTCTTGGCACTCATAGTTGCTCCATCAGTAAGCGAACATATTTCGAGAATAATTTCTTTGACAGACCTGGACTTATATCCCTTTTCCCGCTGTTGTATGAAATAAGCATTCTCTGCTACACGAGTCATGTCATGTATGATACGTATCTTATGTTTTTTAGTGAATTCACGAACCTCCTTCAAATTTTTAATTGAGATCGGCTGTCCTCCTGCCATATTCACTGAAGTTGCAATGCAAACGTATGGGATCTTTTTACTTCCATGCTCACGGATCAAGCGTTCAAGTTTAATTAAATCTACATTTCCTTTAAAAGGATGCTCATTAAATGATTCATGTGCTTCGTCGATGACAATATCAACAAACTTTCCACCGGCAAGCTCCTGGTGCAGTCTTGTTGTAGTGAAATACATATTTCCGGGAATAATATCACCGGGCTTAATCAATATTTGAGAGATAATATTCTCAGCCCCTCTCCCCTGATGGGCCGGTATAACATACTTATACCCGTAATATTTTTTTACTGCCTTCTCTAAATTGTAAAAGTTCTCGCTGCCTGCATAGGATTCATCCCCAAGCATCATACCCGCCCATTGCCGGTCACTCATCGCCGATGTGCCACTGTCTGTAAGAAGGTCGATGTAAACTTGCTTTGACTTTAAAAGAAATGTATTATACCCTGCATCAACAAGTGCTTTTTTCCTCTCGGCTTCATTGGTCATGTGTACTAACTCGACCATCTTTATTTTATATGGCTCAGCCCATGAACGATTTTTTTTATTACTAGTATTCATACAAATAATTATTGAGAAAAATTCACCCTGCTATCTGTTTAGATTAATTTTATTTTTTGCTGAACTATCAATATGCGCAAGAAAACTGACGAGTTGATGTGATTGCAGACTGTCTAACTGAAAATCCGGCATCTGTCTTGAGCCGATCTTCAAAAATGCCTTGACATAGTCTTCTCCTTTACCTTTGCTTGAAATGACATTTGTAAGTTCCGGGCCCAGGTAACCTCCCAAACCAAACAGTTGATGGCATGAACTACAGTTATACTCCTGATACAATAATTTACCTGCATAAGCATCCTCATTCATCCTTTCCGGTATGTTGCGATTTTCGGTTCCTGCACTGTAAACCCATATCGTAAAGATGAGGTAAAGGAAAAACAAGAGCATTGCTATTTCAGTCCTCCTTATCACTTCTAATATTATAATTACACTTTCTGCTTCAAATCCTGCAATTGCTTTCTCACTCTGGGGAACAAGATATTATTCTCCAAATGAACATGCTTGTGAAGATCCAACTCAAACTCTTTCAATTCATCAAAGCTGAGACGGTAAGTCATACACGCATCCTGAGGAGCAACATACTTATTGGTTAGCTTTTTTATTTCATCGAGAGCGGCGCCAACGTTTTCATGTTCCATTTCCATGACCTGCATTGGCATTTCCAGAGAAGATTGATCAATGGAATCATCCTTTATTACACCGGCCTTTTCAAACATCAGAATAGCCGGGAATAGGATTTCCTCCTCTTTCATCATGTGTGAAGTCATTTCCTCGACAACTGTATTAAAGATTGAGTAGATCTCATCCAATTCAGGATGTCTCAGACCATGCTTAGAAGACACCTTATGCAGATGAGACTGAATTAATGGTAATGCATCTTTTACATAGGCATGATGTTTCGACAAAATAAGGTTGACCAGATCCGATGTAGACAATTTCAGCGGATCACTGTCTTTACCTGATTCCTGAGCCGAAAGCAATTCGTTTAATTCAGCTTCGATCTTTTGCAAGACCGATGCGTCCGAACAAGATTGTTCCAGAGTTTGTTTTCCCTTGCAACAGTAGTCAAGATCATGTCTTTCTAATAAAGAGGCGGAAAAGGGATATTCAGTTACTATTTGTGCAAGCGTTTTAGTTGAATGATTCATTTGAATTTGATATTTAGAACGATTCCAAATGTCTCTATTCATTCTATTCAATTACCTGATAAAAGTCAGGGCTCGAATTGAAAAAAGTCATTCATTGACACATTTTAAAATAGAATTTAAAATATCGGTGTTGAGCTGACAGAATGAGCATGAAAAGCAAGCAACGGCATATCAATATGATAAGCCAGTTTTTTAGTCAGGCTCCTACTTGTCAGCTTATCAAAAAAGTTTCGTTTTCGGTTTGAAACAGAGAGCAGATCGACGTCGTTTTCAACAATGAATTTATTGACAGTTTGCTCTACATCGGAACCCTGAGTTAACTTGAAGGAAAAATTATCATACGGAATATTTGTCAGAACCTGCCCTTTGAACCATTCAAGCATTCTGTTTTCTGTTTTACGATCTCCATTGAGTTCTACGTGCAACACAATGATTTCCGGATTGAAAGGCTTAAACATTTCAGCCAGCAAATAAAGCGTTTGGAAATCATTGTCGGCATAGTTCGTTGCAAAAACTATTTTAGTTGGTCTCTTAAACGATGCTTCAGAAGGGACAGCAAGAACAGGGCAAGAACATTTTTCGATGACATCAGCAGTATTGCTTCCAAGAAGAATTTTAGAAAGACCACCGGCTCCTTTTGTCCCCATAATGATCATATCCATCGACTCCTTTTGACTCAATGCAATAATTTCATCCACAGCAAAACCGGTGCTTACCATAATTTCAATGTTTTGGTACTGAAACTCTTCTACCATGGTTTTTTTTAGTGTTTCAAGGAGTACCATTGATTCCATTTTGCTGTCGACGAGGGAACCTGCCATGGCTACTTCTGGCGAGGAAAACACCGGAACGTGGGTTGTATGAAAAAGTGTAATTCTACTTTTAAGCACACTACCAAATTGAACCCCATACTTAACAGATTGTAAAGAATTTTCCGAAAAATCTGTCGGTATTAAAAGCCGACGAACAGGATTGGTATTAAAGCTTTTCTTCATAAACTTAATATAGCAAACTCTCTTTAAATAAAATTAAACCGGGCCTATACAACCGGAATATTAAACTGAAACTTCTCCAGACAAGTGAAACCAATTTCAAATGTACCTTGTCCGAAACGAATACATTATGATTTAAATCAGCATGATCGTTGATAAAAATCACAGTTGTTCGAAGGAAAATTTCCCGCTTTTTCGTTCAAATGACAAAGTAATGTTAAATTTGAAGAAATTTCTCTGAGGCTGAGAGGAGTAAGCCCAAAAGAATATGGAAAAAAGAATTCAGTTTCTAGGAATCGCCCTGAGTTTGCTCATTTTCGTCCTTAATTATTTTATCCCTTCAGGTTATCATCTGGAGTTTTCCTATTCATTAATTGTCTTACTAACAATATGGATTCCGGGAACAAGAAGTACGTTTGATGCCAGTGTTGCCATGTCCGGCCTTATCGTACTGGGATATATTCTGAATAACACTTTCCGTAATGCTGAAGACCTGATTGCAATCGTCTTCCCTATAGTATTCATTTGGGCATTCACATTTGCTATCATCAAATACAAAAAAAGTCAGGAAAACCTAAATCGCAGTACCGAATATTTGAATGCCATGTTTAAACATGCCACGGAAGGTATCATTATCAGCAATAAACAAGGCAAAATCATTATGGCTAACCCGAGAGCTTCCAGTCAGTTTGGTTATGAGGAAAATGAACTGGAAGGATTGACCATTGAAGAACTTGTACCAAGAAAATATTCGCTTAGCCATAAAGCTTATCGGGAAAATTACTATAAGGATCCAAAGACCAGATCTATGGGTAAAGGAAATAATCTTTATGCCAAAAGAAAAGATGACTCTGAATTCCCTGTTGAAGTAAGTCTGAGCTCATTTAAAATTAAAGATACGATTTATGTCATAAGTTTTCTTGTTGATATCACGGAAAGAAAAATACAAGAAGACAGAATTTCAGAAGTCAATGAACAACTCGAACAAAGAGTAGAAACCCGAACCAGAGAACTCGCTGAGGCCAATAAACAACTTCAAAACGAAATGGAAGAGCGAAGTGTAATTCAGGAGGCCTTAAGAGATAGTGAACGATTATACAGCACCATGGCACGTAATTTTCCCAATGGAATTATCTGTGTCTTGAACAAGAAACTTGAAATTGTATTTATCGACGGCAAAGAGTTACAGGTCTTTGGCCTTAAGCCTGATGAACTGAATGGAAAGCCTGTGCAGAGCCTTTTGCCTCTCACAGATCCCAAGGATATTTTAAATCAGCTGGTAAAAGTGTTCAACTGGGAAAGTCTGGCATTCGAAATGGAATTTCGCGACCACTACTACAACCTTCTGGCCGTACCACTTCCTGACATGAAAGGATTTGTGAAAGACATCCTTCTGGTCATACAAAATGTTACAGAACTAAAAAAAGCAGCTGAGGAAATTTTATTTTCTCTTGAAAAGGAAAGAAATCTCAATGAAATGAAATCCAAATTTGTTTCCATTGCATCTCATGAATTTCGCACTCCGCTAAGCACAATCCTTTCTTCGGTTACCTTGATTGACAAATATAAAAATGAAGAAGACAGTGAAAAAAGAACGAAGCACATTGAACGCATAAAGTCCTCCGTTAAAAACCTGACAGAAATACTCAATGACTTTCTAAGTCTTGAAAAACTTGAAGCAGGAAAAATTGAAACACACCTAAGCACCTTTGATCTTGTTGATTTTGCTAAAGAGTTAAGTGAAGAACTGCAAGCTCTTTCCAAAGCCGGACAAGAAATTATTTACACACACTCCGGAGAGCAAAGGATGGTGACGCTTGATAAACAACTGTTGAGAAATATTTGCATAAACCTTCTGAACAATGCTATCAAATATTCACCTGAAAACAATCGTATTGAATTTCGTAGCAGCATCAACGGAAGCATCGAACTTGAGGTGAGCGATGAGGGAATTGGCATCCCGGATGAAGATCAGACGCACCTATTTGAAAGATTTTTCAGAGCAGCAAATGTCACGGCTATTCAAGGAACAGGACTGGGACTAAATATAGTGAAGCGTTATGTACAACTATTGAATGGAAATATTAATTTTGCTA